>Ga0307507_10003634_pt1 | contig 29296 bp, 6 predicted proteins | sample 7_EM_MG_FD_207223 | JGI IMG/M metagenome (GOLD analysis project Ga0307507, IMG submission 207223) | Populus trichocarpa ectomycorrhiza microbial communities from riparian zone in the Pacific Northwest, United States - 7_EM | ecosystem: Host-associated > Plants > Roots > Unclassified | place... | reverse complement strand
TAAAAAGTAATAGTATTATTAAATTAAGCTTTTCCTTTAGCTTTACTATAAGATTTGCCTTTACTAGCTTATCTTCTTTAAGAGCTAAAAATTGGTCGTCTCCTAAGATAATTATATTATTGGTTTATATACCAACGATTCCAAATGGAGTTCCTATGGTTATGATAAGGAAGCATAGGTTAAATATAAAAGTAGTTATTAAAAGCTTCTCTTTGTGGTGCTTGCTATAAGTAGCCTACTAATAAGTTTCTGCCTTTACAATTCCATATAATAGCTTAAGCATAACCATAATTGTATCTTTGGGATATTGATGGCGAATTTACTTTAGAAGATATACCAATATTAAGCGCTAAAGGTGCGTCTTTAATTAGGTATAGGCTTAAGTAATATCTTATAAATAGACCGCTATTCTATTCTTTATTAAGAAGGGAGCTAGTATAAGAATAACCCGCTAACTAGCTTGTTAAATTATAGGAGATTATATAAGAATTACCTCCTTACTATTATTGTTATAACCTTAGATAACAAGCCTTAATTTCTTAAATGGGGCGTTAGTAGCTTTGCCCTTAATCTTATTAACTATTTTTAACTTAAAGATGCGAACCTTATTAAACTTAGTAGGGTTATACTTCTTAAATTTAAAGACTTCTCTTATAATAAGACTATTGATCTCCTGCTTGTTAGATACTTGGAAAGGAGCTTTTAAGGTTATAATATAACCTTCCTTTTAGAGCTGTTTTATAAGCTTAAAGTTAGCCTTCTCCTTAGCTGTTATAAAAGCTATTAATAACTTAACTCCATTTTTAATAGCAGTAATGAATTGCTCTTTAAAATTAATAAGATATTAGCGATTTTATAATCCCTTTAGGCGACCTCTACCGCGTTATAGTTGCAGCGTATCTACTATAATTATATTAGAATTATAGTCGCCTTCTAGAGTACGTTAATTATGGTTCTTCTTTAAGGCATCTTCTAGGGTATCCTGTAAAGGCTTAAAACTATTATCTTTGTAGTAAGGCTTAATAACAGTTAAACGGAATTAAGTGGGTTTATAAGGCATCTAAATAGTGCAAGTTTAACTATTAATTATAATAAGTTAATGTAGGCCTAACTATCCTCCCTTTTTACGCTATACGTATACCTTAGACTGGAGTGGTAAATTAAGTATAGTTAAGGTGTTTAGGCTATTTCTTATTCCTAGTACATTGTTAACCTGGCGTATAGCGTAGAGACATTAGACCTTTTTTATTACTTTATAAATAGCCTTAGCCCGTTATATAGTAGAGGGAGATAGTGGAGAATTATTAGTTATTTAAGGGTAGGCGCTAAAGACTAGTAATATAGGTATAAGTCCATCTAGGCTAGCGGAATCGTTAATAGCTTTAACAGCTATTTATAAGGTAAGTTCTTTACTAGCGTCCTCTAGTTCTAAAGAGATAATCTTATATACGCGGCGTAATGGCGCGTAATATTACTCTACTTTTCTAATACTATTATGTGCCTTAATAGGGACTTCCTTGACCTTAATTGCTGTTGCCTTTATCTATTATTAAAACTCTATAGATAAGAAGTTCTTTCTTATATTATAGACAAGTTGGTTAGGGGGTTTTTAGTAGATATTAATCTAGTATAATTAAAGGGTATCCTATGCGTTCCTAGCTAATATATCCTTTAAGAAATATGCGGCTTAGAAGGAGGTTAAGAAGCTAATAACTTAGAGTACTAGCTTGCCGCTAAGATATATAACGTTAATGATAATATAGAAGTTAAAGTTATAGTTATCTTTAAGGGTGAACTTAAATCGGCTAGGGGACTTTTAGTTTATTTAGCAGTAATAGTAGTACTTTATAAGATGCTTACTTGCCTTAACCTTAACTTTATAGCCTACTCGCTAAAGAATCCTAAGCAATTAGTAAACGGATAGGTAGCTAAAACAATGGTATAGTTAATGTAGCTCTAACTTAGTTAAGTGGCTTTAAGCAACGCTCTTTTCTAGTTAATAAAGGAGCAACTAGGGGTAACCCTATTTGCGTATAATAGGCACCTAATTATCTCCCTAAATAAGCATATTCTTAAGGTTATTAAGTTTAATACCTAATTTATCTATATCTCTAATGCAAAATAGAAACGGGGTGTTCGTGGGAATAATATAGAAAGTAATATACCCTAAGGGGGTTTTAACCTTAATTGTGCTAAGAGAGATTGCAGTACCCTTACTAAAATGAATTGTATATTAGCCTGCCGTTAATTGGTTGATCTAAATAGAGCTATTAAGCTACTAAAGAGCTTAAACTTAAGGTTCTCCTACTATAGATACTTCTACGGCTCTAGTATCTAGTATAATACCATAGAAGACGTTTGCCGAGTATCTATTATTAAAGGAGAATATAGAACTCTTCTTTGGCTTATTAAAGATGTCTAACTTCGTAATAGCATAGAGCGTGGATTAGTTATTAAAAATAGTAACGGTTTATATACCATCTACCTTACCATACTTAGTAAAGTATTAGTTGGGAGAGTAGTCCTTAATTTCCATATTTATAAAAAGCTATTCGGCCTTATTAGCCTTACCCTTAAGATCCTCTACGCCTTTATATTTGTTGGTTATATAGGGTGACTTACCAATAACAACTACTTGAGTAGGTTACAGTGATGTTGGTTAAAAGCTTATATATTGGAAAATAAGGGAGGGCGAGGAGCTTAAGGCTCCTTACTACGCTAGTGCCGCGGCGATACGTGACGACCACTTGTCTTACTCCCAACACTAGTAACTCTTCTTTTGTGGTTGCCATCTATATATATATACCGCTTAACTAGCGTAACAAATATCAATTCTCCTTACCTATTAGGAGTTATAGGTAGATATCCTATCAAGGCCGCTAAGGCGCTAGTGGTAAGTAAGCCAATAGTGATTTTCTATCCCAGGGATAGAAAATCCTAATTAACTGGCTAAAGTTAGGGTCTATAGATTGCAGTAGAACTTAGTAGACAGTCGTGGTAGAACTCGGTGGACAGTTACGGTGGAACTCAGTAGACAGGTGCAGTGGAATTTAGTAGATAGTTGCAGTGAAATTCAGTGGATAGTTGTAGTGGAATTTAGTGAATAGTTGCAGTGGAATTCGGTGGATAGTTGTAGTAGAATTCTACTCCCTTTTAACCTAACCTTTAACTTATATATAGAGAGTGTTTATATTAATAAACGTTTCTAAAGCCTTATTTAGGTTTGCCTTTATTATTACATCTACTGGGTTGTCTTAGCCACTAATCTATTAAATCTTAAAGAGTTCTTGTCGTTTATAGGATTGCCAAAGTACCATAATATTAATTATAAGGCGCTTCTCCTTTATAGTACCAAGCTTAACTAAACACTTATAAAGGGAATATGAGTTAGTACATACAATTATAGGGATAGCAGGAAGTTTAAGTTGATCTATAATTATTTTTAGGGTAGTTCCAATTATAATTACTATATTAACTCCGCTAACCATTCCATATATCTTTAATACTAGGACGCTTTAAGTAATACGCTTACTCTTAGTTAAGCTCTAATAGATAAAATTACTGTGGATTATAAAGTTATTCTCTCTAGTAGATTCATTTATAATAATAATCTTATATCCTAGCTAGGAGCTAAAATCTTTATTATTTATAAATAATCTATTAATAAATACAAAAAGCTTAGCGGTAGGGAGATTAATAGGCACGTAGAGTAGTCCCTAATTAAGATGGTTTATTTACTAGGAAAGACACTTATTTAGAGTAAGAACATTATCCTTTATTAGTTCCTGGTGTTAAGCGGCAATAGAGAGATTAAAGGAAGCCTTAGGTTAACAGATAGAAGTAATATAAGCTCCGCAAGCGCATTACTCCATATATCCTTGCTTTAGAGAATTAACGTTAATAACGTTAATCTTCTTACCTTAGCCCTTCTAGCGTAAAGTAATAGAATTCTAGTTTAGGGAGAGGATGCATCTATTAAAAAGCAATAGTATTGTTAAATCAAGTTTTTCCTTTAGCTTTGCTATAAGATTTGCCTTTACTAGCTTATCTTCTTTAAGAGATAAAAATTAGTTATCTCCTAAGATAATTATATTATTAGTTTATATGCCAATAATTCCAAATAGGGTTCCTATAGTTATAATAAGAAAGCAGGGATTAAATGTAGAAGTAGTTATTAAAAGCTTCTCTTTATAGTGCTTGCTATAAGTAGCCTACTAATAAATTCCTACCTCTGCAATTCTATATAATGGTTTAAGTATAACCATAATCGTATCTTTGGGATATTAGTAGCGAATTTGCTCTAGAAGGTATGCCAATATTAAGCGCTAAAGGTATATCTCTAATTAGGTATAGGCCTGGGTAATATCTTATAAATAAACTGCTATTCCATTCTTCCTTAAGGAGGGAGCTAGTGCAATAATAACTTGCTAACTAGCTTATTAAATTATAAAAGATTACATAAAAATTACCTCCTTACCATTATTATTATAACCTTAGATAATAAGCCTTAATTTCTTAAATAGGGTGTTAGTAGCTTTGCCCTTAATCTCATTAACCATTCTTAACTTAAAGATGCAAACTTTATTAAACTTAGTAGGGTCATACTTCTTAAATTTAAAAACTCCTCTTGTAATAAGGCTATTAATCTCCTACTTATTAAATGCTTAGAAAGGAGCTCCTAGAGTTATAATATAGCCTTCCTTTTAGAGCTATTTTGTAAGCTTAAAGTTAGCCTTCTCCTTAGCTATTATAAAGGCCATTAATAACTTAACTTTATTCTTAATAGCGGTAACAAATTACTCTTTAAAATTAATAAGGTATTGGCAATTTTATAATCCCTTTAGGCAACCTCTATTACGTTATAGTTACGGTATATCTACTATAATTATATTAGAATTGTAGTTACCTTCTAGAGCATATTAATTGTAGTTCTCCTTTAGGGCCTCCTTTAAGGCATCCTATAAAGGCTTAAAACTATTATCTTTATAGTAAGGCTTAATAACAGTTAAACGGAATTAAGTGGGTCTATAAGGCATCTAGATAATGCAAGTTTAACCATTAATTATAATAAGTTAATATAGGCCTAACTATTCTCCCTTTTTACGCTATACGCGTACCTCTAACTAGAGTGGCAAATTAAGTATAGTTAAGGTGTTTAGGCCATTTCTTATTCCTAGTACATTGTTAACCTAGCGTGTGGCGTAAAGACGTTGCACCTCCTTCATTGCCTTGCAAATAGCTTTAGCTTATTGCATAATAGAGGGAGATAGTAGAGAATTGTTAGTTATTTAAGGGTAGGCGCCAAAGACTAGTAATATAGGTATAAGTCCATCTGGGCCAGCGGAATCATTAACAGCTTTAACAGCCATTTATAAGGTAAGTTCTTCGCTAGCATCCTCTAGTTCTAAAGAGATAATCTTATATACACGGTGTAATAGCGTATAATATTGCTCTACTTTTCTAATACTATTATGTGCCTTAATAGGGACTTCCTTAACCTTAATTGCTATTGCCTTTATCTATTATTAAAACTCTGCAGATAAGAAGTTCTTTCCTATATTATAGACAATTTAATTAGGAGGTCCTAGGGAGATATTAATCTAGCATAATTAAAGGGTATCCTATGCGTTCCTAGCTAATATATCCTTTAAAAAACGTATGGCTTAAAAGGAGGTTAAGAAGTTAATAACTTAGAGTACTAGCTTACCGCTAAGATACATAACGTTAATAATAATACAGAAGTTAAAGTTGTAGTTATCTTTAAGGGTAAACCTAAATCGGCTAGGGGACTTCTAGTTTATTTAGTAGTAATAGCAGTACTTTATAAGATGCTTAATTGCCTTAACCTTAACTTTATAGCCTGCTTATTAAAGAACCCTAAGCAATTAATAAATAGATAGGTGGCTAAAATAATGGTATAGTTAACGTAGCTCTAACTTAGTTAAGTGGCTTTAAGAAACGCTCTTTTTTAGTTAATAAAGGAGCAACCAGGGGTAACCCTACTTGCGCATAATAGGCACCCAATTATCTCCTTAAACAAGTATATTCTTAAGGTTATTAAGCTTGATGCCTAATTTATCTATATCTTTAATATAAAATAAAAACAGAGTATTTATAGGAATAATGTGGAAAGTAATACACCCTAAGGGAGTTTGGACCCTAATTATGCTGAAAGAGATTGCAGTACCCTTGCCAAAACGTATTGTATATTGGCCTGCCATTAATTAGTTAATCTGGATAGAGGTATTAAGTTATTAAAAGGCTTAAACTTAAGGTTCTCCTGCTGTAGATACTCCTGCGGCTCCAGTATCTAGTATAATACTATAGAAGACATTTGCTAAGTATCTATTATTAAAGGAGAACACGGAGCTCTTCTTTAGCTTATTAAAGATATCTAACTTTATAATAGAATGGAGCGTAGATTGGTTATTAAGAATAGCAATAGTTTATATACCATCTACCTTACCATACTTAGTGAAGTATTGGTTAGATAAGTAGTCCTCAATTTCTATATCTATAAGGAGCTGTTCGGCCTTATTAACCTTACCTTTAAGATCTTTTACGCCTTTATATTGAACCAGGAAGCTTTAGAAGTAGGCCGTAGTGACCTTATAATTTCCAACGTTTCTTGCACTCTAGCGAAACTTATTATATACCTCCTTTTGCTTATTAAGAGAATGCCTAGTTAACCAGTAATTTAGTTTCTTATAAACATAGCACTTCTTCTAGTAATTACTTTAAAATAAACCTCTATAAGGACCTCCACCTTTGCCTTATAGTTATTAATTATACCCTCTACTATATTGCCTACTATAGTCACCATATATTTAATTAGTCCAGTTGTAATTATGTTGGTTAGGCGGGTTAATTAAAGTAAGTTAGAGTTAGGCATTAAATTGCTGTACTTTTTAAGAGCATAGAGTAGTGCTAACCAAAGATCTTAATTAAGCATATACTCCTTTATAAGTATTTGTAGGATTAAAGAGAGCAAGGTTACATTCTTCTACACCTTAGCATGCGCTAATAACTTAATCACATAGGCTAAAATCTTCTTAATATAATTTGGATAGACCACGCTAAATTATCTAAAGTTAATTAAAGAGCTTTTAAAGACAATTAAGCCAAGGGACACCTAGGTTTGTAGCAATAATCCTTAGGAAGGTAGTCTCTCTCTATTCTAATATATACTACTGCTTGTTCTCTTCTATTTCAAAGTAGTATCTTAACTTATATATTATGCGGTTAAAATCGTATCCTTTTCCTACCAAACAATTATAATAAAAGGTACTAGCTCGGCCCTTAAGCATAACGGAATAGGTATTATAGTATTTATTAGACTCTATTCCTACCTTCTAGCAATAGTTATAGAAGATACGTAGTTTTGAATTAAGAATATTATATAATTTCCTGCTAAACTTCTTCTCCTAATCCGAATAGAGCTTCGCAAGCTCTATAAGTAATTTTAAACTGCCTCCAATTTAAGATTGAGATGGAGGAGGTAGGAGTTACATTATAGGCTGCAGTAGGGATGTAGGTTTAGTTGGTGGGGTCTAAAGGCTATTAGATTGCAAAGTAGGGGGATCTTGTACTTGCTAAAGGGTAGTAGTTGAAGTTGCGGGTTAAATTAGTTAATACAGAGGAGTTAAAGACGGAGGTAGATTCGTCTCTAGAGGTGTATTGCTTGGATTCCATTGTAAGTTAAGCTTCCTTATAGTGCGTAGTTGGTGCTTAATCTTTTATAGAGTCCATTTGTGTTTTTCTTTTATGTTAATAACCTATTCCTAAATATTGTCTCTAATAGTACCCCTATCTATAGGTACGAACACTTTATACTCCCACAAGAAGTTACGGAAGTCTTATATAATATCCTTCTTTACAAGAGTCTATGTTCCCTTTATCTATCTAACAAAATCCTCCTTTATATAGTACCATAGCATAGTGTTATTATATTTACTGTCTTTGTAGTGTGCTATATAGTGTAATAAGAATTCGTTTAAGTCTTATTAATTAGTATCTTTAAGGTTGGCTATATTGGTATTCTATATCTCTAGGTTAATGTCTTCCTTATACTTATTTAGGTAGGTTAACGCCATAATGGCTGTTATTTCATTAATTAAAAAATAAGGAAAATGAAGGTTATTTAACGTGTAGTTGGGTATTAATTATAATCCTATAATCTGCGAAGGTACACGGAGGGTATTAAGGTGGTTGTTTAACGCGTTTTGGATGTTAACTTGGGACCCTAGGTTCAGTGACACTTCTAACCTAAAGTACTCAACTAAATCTTTATAAATGTGGTTGTTCTGCGTAATAGACGCAACTTAGTATCTCCTAGTACTTAGTAACACTTCTGTTACTAGTTTTCTGTAAGTTTAAGGTAGCATAGTATCGCCGGGATCCATTCCATATGAGCGTATATGGCACCCCTATACAAGACTGTCTCTTCTGTTTAAAAACCTAGCTGCTCTATAGTTAACTGTGTATTCAACCACTAATTAGTATTAGCTATATAGGGTGACTTACTAATAACAACTACTTGAGTAGGTTACAGTGATGTTGGTTGAAAGCTTATATATTGGAAAATAAGGGAGGGCGAGGAGCTTAAGGCTCCTTGCTACGCTAGTGCCGCGGCGATACGTGACGACTACTTGTTTTACTCCCGACAATATTAAACCAGGAAGCTTTAGAAGTAGGCTATAATAACCTTATAATTTCCGACATTTCTTGCACTCTGGCGAAACTTATTATATGCCTCCTTTTGCTTATTAAGAGAATGCCTAGTTAACTAGCAATTTAGTTTCTTATAAATATAGCACTTCTTCTAGTAATTACTTTGGAATAAACCTCTACAAGGACCTCTACCTTTACCTTATAGTTGTTAATTATACCCTCTACCGTATTGCCTACCACGGCCACTATATATTCAATCAGTCCAGTTGTAATTATATTAGTTAGGCGGGTTAATTAAAGTAGGTTAAAGTTAGGCGTTAAATTGCTATACTTCTTAAGAGCATAGAGCGGTGCTAATAGAAGATCTTAATTAAGCATATATTCCTTTATAAGTATTTGCAGGATTAAAGAGAGCAAGGTTATATTCTTTAACGCCTTAGCATGCGCTAATAACTTAATTACATAGACTGAAATTCTCTTAATATAATTCGGATAAATTACGCTAAATCGTTTAAAGTTAATTAAAGAGCTTTTAAAGATAATCAAGCCAAGGGATACCTAGGTTTGTAGTAATAATCCTTAGAAAGGTAGTCTCTCTCTATTCTAATATATACTGCTACTTGTTCTCTTCTATTTCAAAGTAGCATCTTAACTTATATATTATGCGGTCAAAATTGTATCCTTTTCCTACTAAATAATTATAATAGAAGGTACTAGCTCGGCCCTTAAGCATAATAGAATAGGCGTTGTGGTATTTATTAGACTCTATTCCTACCTTCTAGCAATAGTTATAGAAGATACGCAGTTTCGAATTAAGAACATTATATAATTCCCTACTAAACTTCTTCTCCTAATCCGAATAGAGCTTCGCAAGCTCTATAAGCAATTTTAAACTGCCTCTAATTTAAGATTAAGATGGAGGAGGTAGGAGTTGCATTATAGGCTGCAGTAGGGATGTAGGTCTAGTTAGTGGGGTCTAAAGGCTGTTAGATTGCAAAGTAGGGGGATCTTATGCTTACTAAAGAGCAGTAGTTAAAGTTGCGGGTTAAATTAGTTAATATAGGGGAGTTAAAAATAGAGGTAGAAGCGTCTCTAATGGTATATTACTTAGGTTCCATTATAAATTAAGCTTCCTTATAGTGCGTAGTTAGTGCTTAATCTCTTATAGAGTCCATTTATGCTCTTTTTTTACGTTAATAACTTGCTCCTAAATATTATCTCTAATAGCACCCCTATCTATAGGTACGAACACTTTATTCTCCTATAGGAAGTTACGGAAGTCCTATATGATATCCTTATTTATAGGAGCCTATATTTCCTTTATCCATCTAATAAAGTCCTTCTTTATACAGTACTATAGCATGGTGTCGTTGTATTCGCTGTCTTTATAGTATACTATATAGTGTAATAAGAATCCGTTTAAGTCTTATTAATTAACATCTTTAGGATTAATTATAGCGGTTTTCTATATCTCTGGGTTAATGTCATCCTTATACTTCTTTAGGTAGGTTAACGCCATAATAGCTATTATTAAAGATTGTTTAACGCGTTTTAATAAAAATTAAGGGAAATAAAGGTTGTTTAATATATAGTTAGATAGTGATCGTGATCCTATAGTCTACAAAGGTACACTAAAGGTATTAAAATAGTTGTTTTAATGCGTTTTGGACGTTAACTTAGGACCCTAGGTTTAGTAATACTTCTAACCTAAAGTACTTAACTAAATCTTTGTAAACGTGGTTGTTCTATGTAATAGACGCAACTTAGTATCTCCTAGTATTTAGTAATACTTCTATTACTAGTTTTCCGCAAGTCTAAGGTAGTATAGTATCGCCGGGATCCATTTTATATAAGCGCATATAGCACCCCTGTATAAGACTGTCTCTTCTATTCGAAAACCTAGCTGCTCTATAGTTAACTGTGTATTTAACCACTGATTAGTGTTGGTTACACAGGGTAACTTACCAATAACGGCTACTTAAGTAGGTTATAGTAATGTTGGTTAAAAGCTTGATATGTTTGGAATGAGGAAGGGCGAGGAGCTTAAGACTTCTTGCCACGCTAGTGCCGCGGCGTCACGTGACGACCGCTTGCCTTATTCCCAACATATACTCTTCTACTTTTTATTTTAAGGCGCAACTTAGCCCTAGGATAATTTGTTTTTTTAAGTTAACTAAAGGTAAGATACTTTATAGTAACTAAGTATAATTTATAGAGCGAGTATAATTTAAGGACTGGGAGAAACTACAGCGGACCTTTTTAAAAGGGTAGGTTTAACAATTCCTTTAAATATATCCCTTTTTACCGCATCTAAAGTATTCTCTATTTATAGCTTAAGTTCTTTATTCATTGGTTCCTAAGGGTGTATAGGATTAAGCGGCATTAAGGTCTATAGGGTTATATATAAGGCTTTTAGGTTTTAGAGACGGATTGCGCTTTAGGGTATATACTAGTTTTATAAAGTTCTAAATATAAGGTATAGTTATCTTTAAAAAATAAGTCTGTTTATTATATTAAAGGTCCTTATTAATTTATTAATATATTATAGCAAATTTAGATAGGTCTTTTAGTAGCTTTTTACCTACTAACTAGGCTCTAATCTTATCTAAAATAGCTTATTAAAGGGCAGCAACTTTAGCGGCTTAATTTTAATCTAGCCTACTAATAAGGCCTAAAACTTCCAAAAAGAAGCTGGTAAAGTCTTAGTTCCATTATTAGAGGTTTTTAAGTTTAATAACAGCTGTGTATTCGCAGCTAGTGTTATTATATATTTATTCTAGCGGAGAGATAAAGATTTTAAAATTAATAAAGGTGCTATTATAGAAGAATAGATCTATAGTATATGCAGCGTCTTTGCTTAAATAAGATATTCTATAGCTAACCTTGCTAGCTTTAGTAGAGTATTAGTTATAGTTTATTAAAAGTTTAAGACGGAGCTTAGTTATAAAAGAACGTAGGTTATTTTAATTTTTATTAAACATTAGAGAATTAGGGAGCTTTTTAAATTTTATAGTAGGTATTAAATTTGTTATAAATATGGATTAGGTTATTATTACTAGTTTAATATTTACGTTTAAGGGGCTAGGCTTAGATATAGTTATATTAATTTTGTTTATAGGCGGTGTTAGGGTTTTTAATATAAGTGCTTTAATATTACACAGTTCTTTATAAAGTGCTTCTATTAATTATTAATGCTAGGTTTTTAGTATAGCCTACTGCTAAGCTAAGGCATCTATAAAGGACTGTTGTATTATAGTTAACTGCTCCCTAACTAGGGATATAATGCTTATAGTTATTAAAGGGGATTTGGGTTCGTTTGCCATTTTAATAATAGTTATTTTAATATAACGTAGTATAAGGGCGCGAAGAGGCTTTAAGGAAGATTTAAAGAAATATATAAATTCTATTTAAATCTAAGGGTATATAGCTTTTATAGAGAATAAGACGTTATATAAAGAAGAGAAAGGAATATAGAAAGCTTATAACTAAATATTTAAAGGTCTTGGCAGTAGACGCGTAGGCATAAGCGCACGCGGGTTTTAACAGGTTTTAACCAAATTCCACTACATTAGTGGAATTTAGTGGAATTTAATTAAGTCGGCGGAATTTATCTGTTAAGTGTTTTACTAAGACATTCCTACTATAACTGGGCTAGTCCCGTTACACTTATCTATATTTTTACTTTATATTTAAATTTTTACTAATTCCCTTAGGAGAATAGCCGGTTTAATTTTTCTATAATGCCTTTAAAAAGAAAATTAACGCCTATACCTAATAGTAATACGCTAATAATATAACCGCTAAACGCCTTAGGATTTAGTATAGATAAAATCGCTAAAAATATATTATTATTTATTTATTGCTTAACGTCCGATTTGGATCCCTATTGGGCCTACGCAGACTACTCCTTATTTATATATAGGGAGAAAACTCTATTTAAGAAAACTCTATAATCCATCTCCCTGCCTTTTAGGACTCGCCTACTTAGCGCCTACGAGTTACCTATAGTGCTCTACTACCTTACTTTTTGACCTCCTTAGGAACTACTACTGCCGTAATAAGCTTACGGATGCGCTAGTATGGCAAACTTTACTCTACTACTATAGAGTTATTAGGGGGCGCCTAATACTCGCCCCTTTGCCTTTTATTACCATTTTCTTTATAACCTAAAACTGGTTTAGTACATTTTAGTTAATAAGCTACTAGGTAACCGCCTTAAAACCTTTTTGTATTAAGAGTAGTGTATTATAGTTCTCTATACCAACTACTAAGAGCATTGCTTTTTAGTTAGTGCATAAGGGGCATAATAGTATTATATATTTTAGAGTTTATCTTAGCCAGCTACATTTATATCTTAGGCTACCTACTAGGATACCTACCTAGTAAAGCCAATCTTTTAGTCCTATTATTCCTATTCTTAAGAGTACTGCTATTATATTTTCTGCCTTTATTAGGCCTTCTTAGAGCCCTTAGGTGTTTACCCCCTATAGTATTAACTATACTATAGCTTAAGTGTAACAAAGCCTTATAGGAAACACTACGGTAGACTCGATAATGGGCTAGGTATATAGGTAAACAGGAATTTAATAATGTAACAAGTATAAATAACAACTGGTAAAGTGGTTGCCTAATAGATTAACTCTAATTATATTCTAAGATTTACTATAACGAAAGGAACTATCTAAGTAGGGACTGTGGGTCCTTAAATACACATTTACACTTCTAAGAAAGTCGTTGCTCTATCTACTCTGTCTGCTCTATTTGCTCCGCTATAGATCCTATAGATCCTATAGATCCTATAGATTACACTACGTAACCTTAGCTACTATTTCTTGTTATACAGCTCCACTAGTTCCATCCTAGACTATGCACTTATTAACTAACTAGCTCCTTCTAACTCTTTACCAAGTAGTTATAATATTATACTTAAAGCATCCGTAACACTATCTCCCTTCTCTTTATTTTTATCCTTAAAGATTCCTAATATCTCTAAGTCGTTTAACGTGAGTAATAGGGTTATAACGGCAATAGGGTTATAACGGTCGGTTACTACCGCCTTCTTGATGTAGATGGAACACTAAAATACTGCCAAATGCCTTAGAAGTAGCTGTTGGGTCGTGCACGATATGACGGTGTATATGACCCATTGGCGTGCATGACCCATTGGCGTGCATGACCCAACGGCGTGTACAACCGCTAATTCTAAGGCATTTGGCAGTATTTTGGTGTTCCATCTACATCAAGAAGGCGGTAGTAACCGACCGTTATAACCCTATCACTTACGTTACTAGAGGTGTAATGTCCGCTTAATTAATTTAGTTAATATTGTTGCTTATTATACCTAAAGCATCTTCTTTGTCTTCTATAGCTTATTGGTCTTGTACCATTGCTATAATATTATCTCTAGGTAAAATAATGCCGTCTCCTTGTTCTTATTGTGCGAAAGAGGGGTTAATATATATTGCGTTGGCGAGCCCTTTATCTTAGCAACCCTCTTTCTATTTAGAGTGCACTAAAGCAAATATTTAATTATCTTACAATGTTCGCTTGGTTTCTAGTACTGAGTATATACATCCTACTACTTTTAATAGTCTTTAAGTACTCTTACTAATTGCTGCTAGGGTCCTAAGTTTAATCTACTACTGCGAAACTATAAGGGATATTATTGCGGTACCTCGGGTTGCCCTCAGGGCAACCCCCAAACACCCCTCAGACGTCTGTCGGTTACGTGCCGGAGGTACGTGCCCCTAGTATATAGTCTCCACAATCCCAGAGGCCTTACCTCCTTAAGGATTTATCTCCTCCACAATCTATCTATTCCTACAATCGTGTCCTTATAGCCCCCTATCTACAAAGTCCCCTTATATTCGAATCCTTCCTACTCCATTTGGAAGGGCAGCTGGCTTAAGGACAAAATTATTTATTTACATTTTTGTTTATACCTACCATCCTACCTCAAAAATCTCGCGACAACCTAAATGGAAACTCTACGGATACCTTATAGAAAGCCATCGCATCAAAGCAGGAAGGTCCCTTTAACAGTAAGAGATTGCGACAATACAAACCTCTAGGCAAGACGGCCAAACGAGCCCCAACACCCAGATGTACCAGGAGCTCAAAGACTCTCACACACCTATAGTCACCGCTGAGGAAAACGCAGACACCCTCTACGACAGACACAACGCCGCCGGAAAGCAACCGGAACCCCTCCGGCCCTACCTAGGCCAATCGGAAGATCAAGCGCTAGAGACGACCCCAAGATCTTCCCCTAAGCCAGAAATGCCAGAGGAATATACCAACACGTCCGACCAGGGACCTAACCGGAACCCTCCCGGAAGACCACCGGCCTATAATCGGCACAGTGGCGGTGCACAGACTATTCACAAGCCAAGCGGGCCTACCCCTTTGGGTAACCCAACCTAACTACTAACTCAAGACTCGAGCCTCGTTAGGAAACCTACACCAGCTATTAGTACCAACACTACCTCCATAGCCAGAGCCTCCCCAAGCCGGAGCCTAGGAAGTTAAGAGCCCCATACCAATCTTCTACAAGGAGGATATTGGGAAGCCATCGCAAGGCTCTTAAAAGCTATGCGGGAGGGAGCCACTAATAAACATATTAGAAACCTCTAGGGGCAGATCTAGGTCTAGCAAAACTTAATCTAGACCAGACAAAATCTTTTATAATCAGGCTAAGACTAAGGACTTCCTAGAGGTTACCCTATACCCTCCCAAGGAGGTGTGGAAGATTTAGAGAGGCATTTACATAACAAGTAGAAGAAAGATATGGACTGACTAGCCAAGGCCTCTAATAGTCTAGAACTCCGCCCCAGACCCAAGGCTCACTACTTAGACAATTAGGTCCGCGAAATGGATAACTTCTTTAAAATGCTAATAATATAAAACAACACTAAAGAACGTACCTAATGGATTATCAGCAAGATTAAAGATCTATTACTAAACCAGATCGCACTTAGTTAGCTTAACAAAGATCAAATTATTATATGGCCATAGCTGCAGACCTTTCTAAAGAATTGGATCCAGGATCCGCACATTATACAATACAGTAACGCGGAGCAATTCTGGAATGGTATACAACATAACAATAAGGATTTCCGCCAGTTTATAAACTATATGGAAACCCGAGCTTAATAGATAGATCCAGAGCCCTTTAAAAACGAGGATGGCAGCATCCGCGAGAAAGAGAAGATTGGATTTATCTAGGCTAGAATAAAGCCACTAATTCATGATAAAGTAAGGCGCGTGGGAGCCCTGTCAAGGATCACTATATATGCCGATTTCGAACGAGCGGTTCTAAACGCTGAGGAAGCGGTAAGGAACTAGACCTCTTCTGGTAGGAATCCAAGGGGTCACCAGAAGCGCGGGCACCACAACAGTAATACGGGGCAGTTTTAGCCTTTAAAGAAACCTTTCTTAAAGAGAACATTAGAAGGGTCAAAGTTAGGAAACCCAAGCAGTGGGAAAGAGTCCCAGGGCCAATCCGGCACCTATCCAATACCCTTATAAGACAACCCCAAGAAGCCAAGAGAAAGCTTCCCTGGAGGTAAAGCTTATTAAAAGGGCAAGTAGGGCGATAGTCGCACCGACCTAAAAAAAGAAAAGCCCTAGTTGCGGACCTTTCCTGGTTACAACTAGGGCAAGATACGGAAGGGAAGACTCTTCGTATTGCTATTAAGCTGGAAATAATACTCCCTACTAGTAAAGTACGGCAGCTCCAAGCACTGTATAACAGTGGCGCCGAAATCAACCTTATACGGTATAACTTGGCAAAAGAGCATAAGCTTGTCCCATTATAAAGGTGGCGGAAACCTATCGCAGGCTTCCTAGATAAGTATTAGATTAAACTGCATAGTGCGCATAAGCTCACGGTATTAGTAGCTAACATACACAACTATACTAAGGTAGTCGGCCCGCAGCCCTTCTAGGCGGCTAACTTTATAGGTTATAACCTTATCCTTAAATACCCTTGGCTCGCGGAAGCAGATCCTAAGATACACTTCAAGACAGGAACCTTTAAATAGTAGAACAATAAGAAATTAAAAGGGCGTATATTACTAATAAGTCTTAAACATATCCTAGAGGATATAGAGCCAAATAAAACAGTATACGTTCTATACCTAAAGGAGTATCAGATCCAACCCCTATTCTATAGCAAGATGGGTATAGAGCCTAGTATAGGCAATAACCCCTCCATAACAGACACCCTACGGGGAACTACCGGATAGGTCGCGGAGATATTACAGGGAGGTAGCGATCTTAAAGATCTTACAAGATACTTTCATTGTCACGGGTTACTATGGCTTAAGCAATATATAGAGAATATACTATAGCACCTCAAACGTTGCGTCAAAGAATTCCCTACCCTCCACTAGCTGCCGCATGCAACTGTTTAACGTACAGTAGCAACCATGTACAAACAACCGCTACAGCGTGTAACGCTGCCCGCAAGCGTCCTAAGGGAGCTCCGGGACCTACCCAAAGATAATATAGAGGACGAGCGCGACCCCAATTTGTTAAATATTCCATTAGGCCTAAGGGACTTACTAAGGGTATTTTCAGGCAGATAAGCCAGAGTTCTTGCATAGAGCTTAGAATACGATTATACAATTAATCTAAAAGAGGGTAAAGTACCCCTAAACCTTCCTATCTATAACCTCTCTTATAAAGAGCTTAAAATCCTACGGGAGTACCTTAATAGTTTAATAGAAAAGGGATGGATCCGGCCTAGTAAGTTACTGGTGGGCGCACCAATCCTCTTCGTCCCAAAACCAGATAAAACTATGAGGCTATATATAGACTACCACAGTCTTAATAAAGTGATAATTAAGAACCGTTACCCACTACCACTGGTTAGTAAAATGCTGGATTAATTATCTAGGGCGAAGATCTTCACGAAGCTAGATCTATAAGACGCCTATCATAGGCTCCGTATTAAAGAAGGGGACAAGTAGAAGACTGCTTTTAAAACCCAATATAGCCACTTTAAGTATCTGGTGATGCCTTTTGGGCTAGCTAATACGCCTGCGACATTCTAGTCGTATATTCATAGAGCCTTAGGGGGACTTATCAATCGCATATGTGTTATCTATCTAGATGACATCCTGATCTACTTAGAAGATAAGGATTAGCATAAACAGCACGTCCACGAAGTGTTAGAATGCTTAGACAAATAGGGCCTCTACACCAAGGCGTTAAAATGCACCTTCAATACCAAGCAGGTCGAGTTTCTGGGTTACATCATAACGCCTATAGGTGTAGTTATAGACCCAGTATAGGTATAGACAATCTAAGAGTAGCCAGAGCTAGAGAGCTACTGGGATATTTAAGTGTTCCTAGGCTTTGCCAATTTCTATAGGCGCTTTATCTATAACTACTTAGATATTGCCCGGCACCTATCTAATTACATTGCGGAAGCTTCCTAAGACCTAACCCAAGGAGCAAAAGGCTTAAAGGCAGAAAGGAAGAAAACCAAGAAGGGACTAACTAAGTGGTATAGACCATAGACATGGCCTAAAAAGGTACAGGAGGCCTTTTGGGAACTATAAGTAAAGTTTATAAAAGCTCCATTGCTGCGGCATTTCAACCCAGATCAACCACTAATAATAGTCACTGATATATTAAATTTCGCTCTCGCTGGTATCCTACTCCAACCTAATAGGCATCCGGACGCTACCCAGCTCCACTAAAGACCAGTAGCATTCTACAGCAGAAAATTCCAGGGCCCTAAAGTTAGGTATTATACCCACGACAAGGAACTGCTAGCTATAGTTAACTACTTTAAATAGTAGCGATATTACCTCAAGCACGCGAGCCATACTACTCGTATACTCTCAGATCATTATAATCTACGCTACTTTATAACTACGAAGGAGCTTACACCTTGGCAAGCCAGATAGGCAGAGAAGCTTACGCGTTTTAATTTCAAGATCAAATACAAGCCAGGGGAAAGCAACCCTACTAATAGACCGTCATGACGGCCAGACTATACTAAAGGCTTTAAAACGGGAGACGGAAAGTAGATAATAGATATCTTACTCCCTACATTATAGAACAAGCTCCGGGTGTAGGATGCTCAAGTACCCACAGCTCCATATATTAAGTCTCAGGCAATGCAAACCCTATTGGCATCTAGTAGCGTTCCGGCTGGTACCCAGTCCGTTTCCGATAAGGGCCCGAATATGCCTAAACAGGACGTCCTTAACACGAGTTCGGAACCTAGTAATACGTCACCCCTAATTACTAAGCTATCCCCTTAAGCCAATAGCGAAGCTATAGAGCAATCGGAACTCGGAGCCCTATAATAACCAAAGGACTTCAACCTCGTAGCCGCCTTCCTAACGCACGCGTATTAAAAAGTTACAAGATCCATAGTACCATCTAGTCTTATACTTAGAGTAGTATGGGACGAAATAGCTTTCACCCAGGAACTATCCGAAAGGTTAACAGATCTTATCCGTAAGGTGCAACAGAGGGACGCCTCCTATACCATCTTCAATGCGGAAGTAGGCCGGAAACGTGACGGAAAGAAAGCTATAAGGCGCTAAAATTGGGAACTAGACCCAATAGGCCTACTACGTAGAAATGGCAAGGTTTGGGTACTATATAAAGCAAATCTACGGCAGAAGATTCTTATAAAGAATCACAATGATCCTCTAGGCGGTTACTATGGTTAAGTTAAGATAGTAGAATTACTTTAACGCAAATACTATTGGCTAAGGCTTAGGCAGGAAGCAAAGGAGTATATTAGCTACTACAAGAAGTGTTAAGTATATAAAATCTAAAGGCACAAGCCGTGGGGTTTACTTAAATCGGTTCCTCCCGCAAACGAACCATAGCAACATTACGCTATAGATTTCATTACAGATCTCCTACTATCTAAGGATAAGCAAGGATAAACATATAATTTGGTCCTTATACTTATTAATAGGTTTTTAAAGTACATCTAATACCTTCCCGTTAATAAGACAATTAATATATAAGCGCTTACAAACCTAATCAGGGAGAAATGCTTTCTTAAGGTAGATTAGCCACACTCTATTATTACTAATAGGGGCAGCGTCTTTATAAGCCAATACTAGTCGGATCTATGCTTCCATTTAAAGATAAACCACCGTTATAGTACGGCTTTCCACCCACAGACGGATAGGCAAACGGAACGCCAGAACTAGGAACTGGAGTCTTACCTATAGATATATTTAAACTACCAACAAGACAATTAGTATAAGCTACTTCCGTACGCGGAGTACGCTTATAACTTAAAGCAATATGCATCGCATTAGTACGCACCAATCCAAATTGCCTACGGCGTCCAACTATTGGGATTTAATAGTATACCCAATAATCACTAGCTAAGACAGCAGGATCAATTATAAGACCCTACCAGGAAGTCCAAGGACATCCACCGGAGAGTACAAGGGTACCTTAAGGTATAGAAGGAGCAATGGAAGCATATAAAGCAAAGCCTACAAGATGCTTAGGAGCAGCAGAAACTTTAGTACAACCGCAAACACCAGGATAAGCATTTTGGAGTAGGTGACGAGGTTCTTTTACGTTTAATAAATATCAAGACCCGTCGACTATTAAAGAAGCTCGATATAAGATACCTAGGTCCCTTCTAAGTTAAAGAACGAATTGGCAAGCTAGCCTACTGTCTCCAGCTACCCCTATCTATAGCCTATATACATCCAGTGTTTTATATAAACCTACTAGAGCCATAGCATAGACCACCACCAGAAAAGAACTTCCAACTAGGCCCAATTGAACACCCTAAGGTAGTGGGCGAGCGGTATAAGGTTAAAGCTATACTACGCTATAAGTCTGTCAAGAACAAGCTTCAGTACAAAGTTAAATAGCTAGGCTAGCCTACTAAAGAGTCTATATAGGAACCAGAGGACCACCTCAAGTATTGCGAAGATATTCTAAAAGAATATTAGGACCAAGGTCCACAATCTGCAAGGCGCAGAAAGCGCTCTAATACTACTATATTATTGCAACCTAAAAAGAAAGCTTGTAGTAGGCCACGAAAGGCTCCAGAGAGTAAGAAATAGATGGCTACCATTCTATACCAAGGTGGTTTAGAAGTAGCTATAGTGAACCAGACATGAAACGGATACGCTTTAGAAACTACAAGGGTTAAAGCTACGGCCTAGGGCAAGAGACGTCCTTAGCCTTTTTATATACATAGCATAGGAATTAATAGGGCATTTTGCTAGTATTGCATTCCCTATAGGCTCCCAAGCCCTCTCTATAAGCCTTTTAAGCACCTTAATTAAGGCCCTTAACTACTACTATATATAAGAACAAATCCCAAATCCTATAAGTCCAAACCATAAATGCCCAGAGCCACTACGCCTCATCCTTAGGAGCAGGATCAGTATCCATAGGGCTACCAAGTAATGGCTAACAGGAATAAGACCCCTTAATAGGGGTACGAGCAGGCATAAAAACGGGCGCAGGACGATAAGGTATAGCTAGGGCGGACATCCTTAAACGCTTAACACTAACATTAGGTCCAAACCAGTACCAATAAAGCTCTTGCGGCGTAAGCTTATAGTTAATAAAGACACGCTTAAGCCCGGAATGGACAGAGACGTTAGCTGGTTGGCATAGTCCAGAACCACCAAGACCTTGCTATAGTAACTATTAGTCACCTATCTGCTAGGTACCCAAAGGGTAACCTACCTAATAACGTATTATATTATGCTCTTTCGAAACCTGACGTGTATGCGCAAACTCCTTCTTATGGTATATAGCGACCTTCTTTTTATTATCCCCATCCTTTACCCTATCCTCAGTATACCAACCTTGCTCTCGTATTAAGCGTTACTGGCTAGCTTGCTAGGAATTATAAGCGGTATAGATAGCCATAGTATAATCTTAAATTCAACCTAGTCGCTTAGCATTAGCACTAGAATAAGAAAGCGCCCAGGCAATATAGTAGTTAAGGACATTAAAAGCACGCTGCCACTCAGGCCCGGGCTATTGGAAAGCTTAAAGTTAGTAATAAAAAACTATCTATAGGATAGGAAAACCCACCTTAACGCAACTGCCGCTCTTAGTACGCATGTAATAATCACAAGGACTAAAGGTATTTAACCTTACGCAGTGTGTCCTATTACAGGCCTTTAGGATCCTCTTATCAGATTTTTAGTCTTTTAAGGATATGCAAGCAAAGTCATTTAAGCAGAACCAGCACCAGTTGCGAGTTAGCGGAGGTTGGGGTTCTATATACAACGGTAGGGCTAGGATACGCTAAGAAATCAGCTTAGAAAAGCAGTTAGCAGGGGAACAAAGAGGCATATTAAATTAATAATAGAAAAGAAGAAAATCTTAATAATATATTAAAGATACGTCCAAAATTGGACAAAGGTTGATAATGGGGGGTTAGGTATTAAGGAAAAGGATTAAGCTTAATAAGTAAGGCGTCTTATACTTTACCTTCTAATACCCTTTCAGTGAATAGCCGCAACCTTGCCGACGTAGCTCTATTACAATAGCGTTATTCAAAAGGAAGGAAATACGAGCATGTGTCATCTAACTATCACTTCCTTACAAAAACTAATAACGCGGCTAGGAAAGGCAACTAAGACGTTAATTGAAGACGCATATAGGTTAAATTATACCTAATTAATGCTATAGTATTAAAGAACAACGTCACGGACGTTCTTAACAATCGCATAAGGGCTATAGATGCTGTTGCGAAGTGTCCCTCCTATTTGCTAGGCAGAAAAGCTATGCTAGTTATATAAGCACAGGACTACTAGATTTGGAAGCATATATACTAAATTTTAGGAGATAGGTCTCCTCAATTAACTAATTAATACCTCAACCGCACTAGATAGCCAAAGGGCGAATGCGGAAGTAATGCGTTAGTGATATAGAGGATTATAAGAAGAGATTATAGATTAATATCTTAGTAGTTAAAAGATAGTGGTGAGCTAAGGCCCTATACGCTAAACCTAATACCAAAAGGTTCTATAGAACTATATAAGGAACACCAAATTGCCTATAACACTCGTGATTAATTGCAGACCGGCGTAAAGGCTTAGATATAAAGTTACATAAAAATCCTTAAGTTAGCCCAGGTAGTCACCGGCACGTTTTTGGCAGGCTTCTAATAGGTCTCTAGGCAATCCTCACATCTTTTCTCTAGTTATATTTTTTCCTTATTAAGGTTTTCAGGAGTTTAAAGCAGGGGTTAGATAGATAGATGATATATAGCGGCATACCAACATCTTTTCAAACCCCTTCTGGGACGAGCCCTCTATAATCTCCCTACCGCAAAGTAACGGCGATCGGGGGCCGACCGCAAGAAGGGGGGGGGCAATGTAAGGGATATTATTGCGGTACCTTGGGTTGCCCTTAGGGCAACCCCCAGACACCCCTTAGACGTCCGTCAGTTACGTGCCAGAGGCACGTGCCCCTAGTATATAGTCTCCACAATCCCAGAGGCCTTACCTCCTTAAGGATTCGTCTCCTCTACAATCTATCTGTTCCTACAATCGTGTCCTTATAGCCCCCTGTCTACAAAGTCCCCTTACAGAAACTTAATAATAAGCTTTTAGTAGCGCTGGCTAAACTTTATTGTTCCTATAACGCTAAATAAAAGGCCGCTAATGCTTAGTAATAGGCTCTTAACTCTTGTCTGGCTGTATCTACTTAGTTAATCTATCTTAAAAAGGTTTATAAAAAGGTGCGTTTTAAGAAGTAGAAACTTATAGAATAAGGTTTATAGGAACTTGGTAATAAAAGAATAGATTCTCCTCCAATAGAGAGGGAAATAACTCTAAATACCTTAGCAAGTGCTCCTCTTGGGTCCCCCTTAGGTAACTTATTTTTTTATTAATATTACCTAACCTATTTTCTTTTAATACTCCTATACCTTTCTTATAGCGTTCTTTAGGTTATTTAATAGCTTCTAGGTAGTCTTATTATAGCCTATCCACTTAACCTTATACTATATTTTATTATTAACGTCCTTATAACTAATAATCTTTAAAACTTTCTATTTATCTTCTTTTTATCCTCTATATATATCTACCCTATAACTAGTGGCTTAATATTCCTATATACTGGCTCTAGAATTGCGATGTGTTATATAGGGTAGATCTTCATTTTTTTAGTAAGTTAAGTCTGTACATAACTTCTAAGATTTTTGCTTTAACTGTAAATGGTCCTAATCTAACATAGTCTAACTTCTTACTTAGTTGTTAACTCTTAAAGTTTTTATATAGTAGCCATACTTTATCCCCCTCCTTAAGATCTAGTCCCTTAGATCTCCTAGTATTATAGTACTTTTTTATTCTTACCTATACTAGTTTAGCTATTTCTTTAAGGTAATTATAGAGATTAATTAAGTTCTCTATTCTTTTTTTAGCTGTGCTACTTGTTTTCTTTGCTTATTATAGCAATAATAACGTTCTTAGCTTATATCTATAGTTTGCTTTAAAGGGTAATGTGCCTATTCCTTTCTATGGTGTTATATTATATATAAACTGCGTAATTAGTAATAACGATACCTAATTGTTTTATATATAATTAATATAATGCCTTAGATACTGCTCTAATGTTTAGTTTAGTTTCTCCGTTTATCTATCTGTTTGCGGGTAATACACTATTAATGTTGCTACGCGAACCCCTTGTTTGGCTAAGAATACCTTTTAAAAGGCTGCTATAAATCTTAGATCTCTATTTAATATAATCTTTATTAGTGCTCTATGTCTTGCAAATACTTCTTTAATATAGATTTTAGCTATATTCTCCACTAAGATTTCTTCTATATATGCTATAAAGTAGCCCTACTTGGTTAGCTTGTCTACTATTACTAAGATTATATTGTAATCTTATCTGGTAATAGGATCTTTTAACTTTAGTAATTTTATAATAAAGTCCTATAATATGACCTTCTATAGTCTCTCTAGTACCTTAACAGGTTATAGCCCTCTGTATAGCTTATACCTTATTAGTTTATTTCTTTAGCAATCTAGATATTCTTTTATAACTTATCTCGCTAGTCCCTAAATTTCTTAAATAATATACTCCTTTTAAAGTCTTAACACTAAGCCTATAGCTCCGTTATGTCCTTAAGTTATTCCTTTATAGAGTTTACCCATAAACTCCTTTACTATTGTCCTTGATATATATATAGTTTCTTAGTTCTTATACTGTTCTAAATCTAGATCCTTACTCTATACTTTTTAGATCTTCTTTAACTATTTGCTCTCTAGCATTTTATAAACTTATTCTAGTCCTTCTTTAGTTATAGCCGCTAGTTTTAGATAATTGTACCTAATTAATCTGTCTTTATTTTTTCTTAATATAGCGACTAATGGTTTGCCATTGTTTTACAACTCTGCCTTTCTACTAAATGCATTTACTCTTACATTCTTAGTGCCTTTGGTATGCTAGACTTTAAAGTAATATTCTGTAAGCATTTCCGCCCATCTAACTTGTCTTTAGTTAAGTTCTTTTATTATTAGAAACCCCATTAGGTTCTTATAGTCCATTTTAACTATAAATAGTTTCTCTATGCCTTGTAAGAATGCTCTCTACTTGTTACGGAGCGAGCACAAGCGGTGATAATATATAGCGAAGTAGATATTAATAAGCTATATATATAAACTGCGTAATAAAGCCAAGACGTTGCGTAGGGAAAGAAAGTAGGGAAACGGGAAGAAAAGGGTATATATATTATTAACTTGGTTACTTGGTTAACACATACATAGGGTAGAATAGGCTTTGGGTTATAGTCCTAGCAGATCTTAGCAGAATTCGGCGGAATATAGTAGAGGACGGCAGATTGCCGTAGATTGCCGCCATGTGATGGCAAATTGCCTTAGATTGCCGTTATGTGCCTTAATTAACTAAGTTGTTAATATAGAGGTTAAAATGGTGGAAATAGGTAGATATGTGTAAGGTGTCATAGGGTGGTCCTGTAATAGTACCCCCCCTTTAAACTTGAGCTTCTGTAAGATGGGGCTGTGGTAGTTCTGGGTGGAGTTTATAAAAGTCTTCTATAGCTTATATAAGTCCTATAAAGTTAATAGGTTCCTATAAGGGTTTAGTAAAGCCTCTCTACTTTGTAAGGTATATATACTAGCGTTTCCGTTTATTGTACTTAATGTTATTAATTCTTTTAATAAAGTACTTATCCTTACCATCTACCTTAACTGGTAGAGGAGGGTCCTAGATCTGTCTAGGTAGGGCGTCTAATATAGGGACAGTGGGGTAAAGGACTGACGTATGGAATATGGGGTGGATTTTAACTATATTAGGGAGTTTTAGTTAGTAAGCATAAAGAAAGACAACCTTTTTAACCTTGTAAGGGCCGGCGTTCTTCCAATTAAGTTTCTTAGTAGGTTATTTTGTATTTAGATTTCTTATATCTAGCTAGATAAAGTTACTAATTTAGTAGGCTGGTGCTAGGGTTTAGTTCTTATTTACTGCGGCTTTATAGACAGATTGGGCCTATGTTATTTTATTAGTAAGGAACTCTTATAGTTCTTCCATCTTCTTTATAAATTCATTTGCCTCTGCAACTTGTAAGGCTTAATAAGCTAGGTAAGAAACATTACTAAAGGGTTTAAAATCCATTTATAGATGCTAGCTGTAGTTAGTCAGGAATGGGGAGACCCTTATAGTTTCTAAAATAGAATTATTTGCGATAAACTTAGCAAATGTAAGCTAGTCTATCCAGTTGTCCTGTAAATATAATATGTATATCCGAATATACTATTCCATTATAGCATTTATACGTTCCGTTTAACCATCTGTTTTTAGGTGGTATGCTATAGACAACAGTGCTTTAATATGGAGTTAAGTAGTTAGTTCTTTCCAAAATGTAGAAATAAACTGTCTGCCTCTATTAGAGATAATTGTTTTAGGAAGTCTATGGAGTTTCTATACATGATTTAGGAACAGTTAGGTAACAGTAGGCGCTAACATATTAGGGCAAGCAATTAAGTGTTTTATCTTAAATAGTTGGTCTACAACTACCATAATATTTATACAGCCTTTACTTATAAGGAGATTAATAATAAAGTTAATTAAGATGTCCTTCTATCTTTAGTTTGGAACAAGTAGTAGCTTTAGAAAGCTATTATATATCTTATATAAAGCTTTAACTTATTAGCAGGTATGGTAGCTAGAGATATATCTTTATATTATATTATATATGTTTAGCTAGTAATATTCTTATTAAAGCAGTTCTAGGGTTTTTCCTTGGCCTAGGTAACCAGCTACTAGTAGGTCGTATATATTTTAAGAAGCTTAAGCTTAAGTTCATTGTGGTTAGGTATAACTAGGCAGTTCCTATAGTACAAGCAGTCTCTATAAGCTTTGCATTTACTTAGAGAAATCCTTTTAGAATGTCTAATACTATCTTAGATTAGCCTAAGCATCTCTTAGATAAACTTATTATTTGGGTATTTATTAACTATTATCTATTTAATTAATTAATTAGTTATTTAAAGGATATATATTATAACGTCTTTAACGGGAGGGTTAAATAGTTTAGAGTAAAGTAGAGTTTAATTATAGTAGGCACGCGCTTTTTCCTATACTGGCATGTCTTATAAACATTAGGTTAGGGCATTAGGTTTTTAACCTTAAACGCCTAGACGGTATATAATTGAGAATTGGAAACGGGATAGGTATTCTAACTAGCGGGCTTAATAATAACTTAGCTGTTTTATAGTCGTGAAATACTATAGATTCTTATAGTTACTAAGGACCTTAATTAGAAATCCGGCGCCTTCTAGTTTGGGTTACCATTATTTAAAACATCTAATAATGGCTAATAATTCCTTATTATAGATCTCGTAGTTACATTTAGCTGGACTTAGTTATTTTAAGAAGTATACTATAGGGTGCAGTACTCCTTCCTTATTATACTAAGACAGAATGCCTCTAGTGACATAGTTAGATAAATTAGCTTTTATAACACTCTTTTAGTTTAGGTTAAAGTATTAGAGTATAGGTGCAGTAGTAAATATAACTTTTAGATAGGCAAAGGCCTTCTTATATTCGTTATTAAAGATAAAGGCTTTATCTTTTTAGGTTAGAGCTATAAGGGGCGAAACTAAAGCGGAGAAATTATTAATAAACCGTTAGTAGAAGTTAGCAAATCCTATAAAGGCTTTTATGTTCTTAACGTTCTTAGGTTCTTACTAGTTTACAATTACTTTAATCTTCTTTAGGTCTATTTATATGCTATTTATAGAAATAATAAGTCCAAGGTATAGAACTTCTATTTTATAAAATTTGCATTTGTCTATATCTAACTGTAGGTGTCACAGTACGTGCAGAGGGACAAGGTACGAGGTACTGTGTATCATTAACAAACGATGTCGTGTGCAGAACTATGTAGGAGGTGAGGCGGTATATATACACGTCGCTTAGGGGTTAGGTCTGTGCTCGTGTCATGACAACACCGAGTCATAACAACGCGTCAGGCCAGTGCCGTGATAGTACATCCCCCTTCCTGAGGCGAGCTCCTGTGAGCTAAGTGTTGGCAGTAAAAACACAGAAGTAAAAAAAAATACAGACACATATATCCTTGTCCTTCCAGTCCTTAGAGATCCTCGTCCTTCCAGTCCTTAAAGGTCCTCGTCCTTATAGTCCTTAGACCCTCCTACCTATATCCCTACTACATTGCTCTCCGCTAGCACTCGTCTTGAGTGCTAGATACAATGTAAAGCTAAGGCGAAGGAGCGAAACTAATATGGAAAACGGGGGAGACGAAAAAAATGTAACCGCGGGGCGTATTGCGGATATTAACTCTCGAAAGGCTCAAAGTTGCGGAGATCGAGGTTAAGGTATAGACTTGAAAGGCTCGGGGTTGCGGAGATCGAGGTTAAGGTATAGGCTCGAAAGGCTCGGAGTACAGAGATCGAGGTTAAGGCGTAGACTCAAAAGGCTCGGAGGTTACGGAGATCGAGGTTGAAGTATAGGCTCAAAAGGCTCGGGGTGCGGAGATCGAGGTTAAAACGTAGATTCTTGTCGCGGTAAACTTAAAGTACTATCTGTGCGGATTCGAAGACGGAGAGATAGAGAGATTGAGATCGGTAACCTATAGTCTTACACTGTAATTAAGACACGAGGATATAGCCCGCAGGGTGTCTCCCTGCAGCCGGCTTTAGAAACTCGGGACGTGAAGCAGAAGCATGGCTAGATACGGAGACTTGGAGACTGAGAAGAGGAACTATAGCCCGCAGGGTGTCTCCCTGCTGCCGGCCTAGGAAACTTAGAGACTGAGAAGAGAAACTATAGCCCGCAGGGTGTCTCCCTGCTGCCAGCTTAGAAACTCGAAGAGGAGACGGAGAGATCGGCTCGGGTACTCGAATAGATTTAACAGAGATTTTACTGGGTCGCATTAACGTGGAACGAGGGTAAGAATCCCGCCCGGGGTAGGGTCGTAGCTTTGGCTTTGGAACGGTGGAAACAAAGCCCTACCGGGGGCGTAAGAGATGACACGACATACTGTCACAGTACGTGCAGAGGGACAAGGTACGAGGTACTGTGTATCATTGACAAACGATGTCGTGTGCAGAACTATGTAGGAGGTGAGGCGGTATATATACACGTCGCTTAGGGGTTAGGTCTGTGC
>Ga0307507_10003633_pt1 | contig 29300 bp, 19 predicted proteins | sample 7_EM_MG_FD_207223 | JGI IMG/M metagenome (GOLD analysis project Ga0307507, IMG submission 207223) | Populus trichocarpa ectomycorrhiza microbial communities from riparian zone in the Pacific Northwest, United States - 7_EM | ecosystem: Host-associated > Plants > Roots > Unclassified | place... | reverse complement strand
AACTGACCCCCCCCCCCCCCCGATGAGACGAGATTTGCCGGAAGGAAGCTCCGTGCATATTATGTAGCGCAATTTCATGGCGACCCCCTCCTCCCCTCCTCCCCTCCCTTTCCACTCGGCCTCGGGGGATAAATCACATATGCGGTGACGGTGCGGCCGTCGCAAGCGGCATCAGAGAAAATCACTCGAGAATTATCTCCACGTCTCGGGTGTGTCTCGCGACAGATGTTAGACTACGCAGACCCCCGTTTGATGACTTGTGAATTATCAGAAAGAAAGAAAGAAAAAAAGCCAATCAGTGTGAAAAAAAAAGGCCCTCCGTCGGCACAATCTTCCGATTGAACTGTTTTTCGGAGATTTAAGCCTCCAAAGCTTCATTTTGTGGAGAAGAGGAATTATCGCTTGGATAAAGTCCCGCACTGCACCTGTAATAGTTCTGTACCTGCATATAATTATTGCGGTTTGCTGTCAGCTCTACAACCACCCATCCACCCTATCCCATCTCGCTCTCATTCCCGGGACGTTTTAAGTTATCTCTCTTTGTTATAAGAGTAAGCGAGTGAAATATTGAAGATGCACATGAACTAAAATTTAAGCGAATCAATGGATCGATATCGGGTTTGAAAACCGTTTCTAACAGGAGATGATGACGGCTGCAGAGTAGACTTGAGCAGTTAGTGCAAAATCCTGTCCCTTTCGCTTCCTTCCAACCATTCTTTCCGTTACCCCTGAATGGAGGCTACCACTACGGTAGTTGAAGTATTTCGTTAGCATCAGAGCCTCCCACGTCTCTACGAGTTAAAAAACGGCTATTGTTTCCCCAAAACCGAACTGAAGCGTAAGCCAATAATCAGATCCTATCAGATTCCCCCACGTGTACCTGTCAACCAATAAGAACGACGGCCCCTGAACGGGTATCGCCTCATCTCCGCAGAAGCGAAACCGAATTCTCCTGGTGGAATAGAGTAGTAGAGCCCCCCCCAGGTAGATCGGCAGGCACGGACAGCACGTTCATTCCAGAGCTTTCATTATTGACTCCATCGCCATTCATGAGGTTTGTATCGTCGAGTGATCATCGGTGATGCCGCGGTATGAAAGGGATACTGCATGCGTTTCAAGAAGGATGGTGTCATTTCCATTGTATTCAGTTCTTGTGGTGAGAGAGAGAAAGAAAGAAGCACTGCTTGAAACCGTCACAATATGAATGTGAACGGTATTTCAACCAAGCTCTTTCAAGTTAGAACGAGGGTTTTATTTTCGAGCGGTGTCATCGCATATCGGCTATATATCGCCGGATTGCTCCTTTCTTTCTTTCTCTTGACATTCCAAGTTAGCAATAACACCGCCTACACAGCGTCAAGAAAATACCTACTTCTCATACAACCCCTCACAAAATCCTTCTCTCTTCAACACGTAGAAAATGCAATCCACACACCTCTTCCTCTTCTTAGTATCCTTCACGGCCGTCCTAGTAAACGGACACATGGAAATGACCGACCCAGTACCCCTCCAAGCCCCCAAGAATCCAAACACCAAGACTGGCGACTATGACTATACCTCCCCCCTCTCACAAGGCGGCGGCGACTTCCCCTGCAAAGGCCACCTTAAAGCAATGGGTACCCCAGAAGGAGCCCCCGTCGCCACCTGGGTCGCTGGCTCTAAACAGTCCTTTACCATCGGTGGTGGAGCAGCGCACGGAGGTGGGAGTTGCCAAGGGTCGTTATCCGAAGATGGTGGTAAAACTTGGAAGGTCATAGTTTCAATTGTCGGCGGGTGCCCGACAGCCGGGACACCTTACCCCATGACTATTCCCACTGAAGCAAAGGCCGGAAACTCGATATTTGGTTGGAGTTGGTTCAATCAAATAGGAAATCGCGAGATGTACATGAACTGTGCATCAGTCACTATCACTGGCGGTGGGTCCGGGCTCAGCAGCTATCCTGACATGTTTACCGCGAACATTGGTAACGGATGCACTACCTCCGAGGGGACTGATGTTCTGTTCCCAAACCCGGGGAAGGATCTCATCAACAACTCCAAGAAAACGGGTCCTCCAGTTGGGAGCTGCGCGGGAGGAGGTGGCAGCTCATCTGGTTCTCAGGGGGGTACTAGCTCCGGCTCTGGTTCCGGTTCTGGTTCCGGTTCTAGTTCTAGTGTCGGTGCTGGAGCGGGATCTGGAAGTGGTTCATCAGCAACTCTTTCTGCCGCTCCTTCCATGACTTCGAATGCATCTGGTTCTTCTGGCACAGGTTCCTCTGGCGCAGGCTCTTCTGGCTCCGGTTCTTCTGGCTCCGGTTCTTCCGGCTCGGGCTCAGGATCTTCGGGCTCTGGTTCCTCCGGCTCGGGATCCGGTTCAGGCTCAGGATCTGGTTCAGGATCGGGATCTGGTTCAGGATCGGGATCTGGTTCAGGCTCGGGATCTGGTTCAGGCTCGGGGGCAGGATCTCAGATTGTATCCTCATACACCCCATCAGCGGCCCCTACCACAGTCAAAAAGCAAGCTTCCACAACTACCATCGCAATCCCTTCCTCGCCCGTAGCTCTTAAGCCAACAACCACTACCTCCGCTCTAGCCCCAATTGCGACCACCCCAGTCGCAGACAACGTCAGTGGCACTACAACCGGAGTTGTCTCCAAGATTCCTTATCTCACCACTACTGCCGCTCCCAGCTTCACTTCCACTTCAAAGGGGAAGTGTAAGTGTGAATGCAACGGGCGGGTATTCAGCATTGGAGAATTTTAAGTATGTGTTAGTTTGCGGGCCTTTCTTTCTCTTTTATTTCTTTCTAAGCTAGGTTACACGAATATCTGATAATTAGAAAAAAACTTCTTTTTTGTATTTCTCGTTTTGTCATCCTTTTTCCCTCAACATATTAATAGTGGTGGGGGGGGGGGGTACGCATATACTATAATAGCAGGGGTGATTTCTTATCTTTAACTTTCGGCATCAGTTACATCTTCCCTGTATTTTTTGCTTGGGTGGAATTTTGGTTAAGCTTGTGATTGACTTACATGCTGTTTTATAGTATGCTTACAATTGAGCTCAGTGAGGTCAAAACTAAAGCTTCTTTCCCCTGTAAAATTCATTTAAGCTAGTTGCTGGGGTATGAGTGATAAGCTATGGACATGCTCAAAGAGTATCCTCTCGGAGCCAACAAAGGCTTGCCATACACAAATCACTGACAACTTTCCAACCCACCCCGGCGTGTCCGAAGTTCCGGAACACTCCATATCGGACGATTAGCCTTCCCTAGGGTTGTTCAAGCTTATGCCCAATAGGAATGTATGAGAGGAATATAGTCAAACCCCGCTATCCCGGATCTCGATAATACGGACACCTCGCTGCGCCGTATGAAATGCTATGAATTCAAAAAAAACCTTCATAGCAAAACTCGACCTGTCATCCCGGATCACCCGTTATCCCGGACAGATTCTTTGGATTTTTGGTCGCCCGGGACAGCGAGGTGCGACTGTACCGTACATTAAGCACTATCCCTAGCGTCCAAAGTCTTGCCCCTCACTTCAGATTAAAAGCCCAGATCACCGCATAGCCCATTTTCCATCGAAATATGAGTTAATTCAATCGCGGCAAAAACCGTTCCGATCTAGCCGGCCCTGGAAAAATTGCCGAACCTCCGCGCTTGGATATTAATATCTCATCCGATGGGTTCAATTATGATACTTTCCAGTGCAAGAAAAGCAGCCCTTGCCCTAGTTAGTCCATCTCACTACCCCCTCGAACCCCGGCCATTCCCCCAGCCCGGCCGGTCCCGCAAGGTGCTGTGTGCCAACCACCACCGCGTCAACGAGTGATCTACCATGAACACCCTCATCGGTAACTGCCAGCAGCCAGCTTCTAAAACGCCCCAGAGGCCCCTGAGTTACATAAAATGAGCGTGCTCGGATCAAATGGTTAAGGAAACCTCTCATGCCATTGTAATGGGCAATTCCACATTTCGATAGCTCATCCGATACTGTATCTGTAGGGTCTTTCAGGGGCATGATTGGCCCACTGGAAACTCATAACCCATCAAGTTATTCACTTGCCACAACCACCTGACAGCCAAAAAAAAAAAAAAAAAAAAGAGGACATCCAAGAGAGTTTTTCCTCAATTGCCACCCATTAAGATAGGTCGGTTTCTGGCACGGGTATGCGCCACGTAAAATCTCGTCAAGCCATAGCACTGTATCAGACCCTAGATGTCTTAGAATCCCAGGGCGAGCCCGCTGGGGATTTCGAGAATAGCAGGTGCCAGTATCAGCACCAGTAAAATAACCTTAAACCAATCAGAGTAACGCAGCGGCGTGCAGTGAACAGGGCGTCAAAGTTCAAAGGAATTTTTGTGGACGCGTGGACAAAAGTCCGCAAGCTGAAAAGTCGTCGTCAGCCCAAACCGTTAGGAATAAAGATTATTTTTTTTTATTTACAAAAGGACATTTATTTGGAGATAAAAAAAAAATAAAAGCATTTTGAAACGAATCATTCGATATCGGATGATTGCGGTTATTTCTAAATATCGTATGTCCTCCCAAGGACATGGCCAGACAGATTAGCTTGAGAGTTTAATTCAGCCCTCCATCCATCCCTGCAACGATTAGAAAAAATTGCTAATAGATCTAAGCATTTTTGATGCTAAACATGAGTGTTAGGTGCGGGGTTTCCCACAACTGTATGAGTGCTAGTAGTAGCCCATTAAAGTTTAGGCCTCGTGTCCACCTTCCAGGGGCAAAAAAAAAAAGGCAATGCTAGTTGAAGCACGAAAACGAAATTATCAGAGGCCATATGCAAGCCCAAAGCCAAGCTCATTATCATACCAGCTGGAGTAAAACGTGCCTTGGCAGTTTTTGCTGGCGAACCAATTGAAATTGGAACAATTTAGCTTTTCAGCGCCATGCAGCTAATTCTCCGCGAGAAAGGATGTTTGCAGATAACAAATCCGACCAAGCCCCCACGAATACACAGCATTCATAGAGGACACACGCGGAAAGAACTATCCCATCAATCCATTGAAAAAAGGTTTACCCGAGCACTCGAGTAGATATTAAGGGCAGAGTGGGGGGTTTTACTAAAGGTCACATGACCTCTGGTTTTTCACCGGCAAAACATCAAAACAGATCAACATAATATAAACCTTGGATGACTTCCCGCAGACGTCCCGAGCAACCCCCCCCTCCAAATCCAACTCGCTATATTTCTTCAGTAGAAGGCTGCGGTTGAAAATCCCTCGGACAGAGATTACCTCGGTCCATTAAAAAATCAACTGCTGAATTTAGACATGTGGAAATGATCCCTCTTGCCGTGCCATTGATGAGTGAGAGCTATGCTTACAGGAAGTCATCCAGTCCGCACAAACTCTCTCTTGAACGTATAGCGTGTTGGGAGCACCGTATATGCAAACCTATTGCCTAGGCCTCAACAAACTACTCTAGGAACGGGCAATACTCCAAACAAGGAGAATGAATGAATTCCACCATCGTTCCGCCAACCATCTTACTTATCCCCCTTTCTCAAGCTCCCGGGATTTCTACACCTTCAAAGCCATTCAGAACAAAAAGCCATCAACCACCATATATTGCAAGGACCCAAAAGTTTCGCTACGAAAACCAGCACCACCAAAGCCTCATACACCCCCGCACTTACACCCACGACAAACCGCAACAGGAGTAGAACTCTAATATTGGCAGCTGCCTCAAACCCATCACCGCCGTCCCCTAGTGCCGCCAAGGCATTATATATACAGAACTGGACCAGAACCCTCCACTAGTTCTCACCAAAAGCACCCATATTCATCACCCTCTTCAAGAACAATAGCATGCGCGAGACGGAGATCCACAGATAACGTAAAAAGAAAATAAGAAAAAAAAAAGACATGATATTACCATACTGGCCCAAACAAAAAAGTATAAATTATCCCCAAAGGCAAGAGGACTCTCATCCCCCAGCCCAAAGCCGAAACCTAAGATCTTCCCTTGCCCCACATCACTTTCAATTCCCAGAGGGCAAACTGAGAGGAAATACCTTCGTACTACTCTCGTTACCTCCCTCATAGCAGACGTTCTTAAAATTTGAGTAACCTTGTGATTATCTCCGGGTGTTTAAGGACAATCCACACTTCCGGGATTAACAAGTACTATCACATATTGGGCTTACGGAACCCCCAGAAAAATGCCCACATCATATCAATAATGTGCATTTTCCGCAAAATCCGGTGTGAAAAAGCTAGCATCGAGAGAGAGGGGCTAGCTAATTAACCTTCCAATCAATACGAGACCAAGATGCACCCCGTTAACATAGACTAGCCTTCGCCCGGATGCTATTGCTCCCCAACGGCCTTCACGTAATTCAGGGTGCGTGGTATCCAATCTTATCAAACCCCAGATAACCTGCAGCACCCCGCGCCGGACCAAACAGGGAGATCATCAGCTGGCCCAAGAGTAAAAATCATGTTCACATACTATCACTCGAATCTCACAGCATCTAGTTCAAGAAAGTTCCGTCATGTCATGGCTGGAGTGCTGACCGGCGACTGTGTTGTGCCATGCCGTGTCGTGAATGTATAGGTACTAGTATAATATAATACAGGTGCGTAAGCTTACGGCCCCACCACGTCTGAGAAGTCCTTCGTATGTAGGTAGGTCAAAGTCCGACAGCTGAACCATGCATGCGGGTTTCGTATCAAAACGAGATTATTCCAAATCACCATCGGGTCCCTGCATGCTGTGATTGTAAAAATAAAAATAAAAAACGAGATAAAGAAACTAAAAAAATCAACAATCAAAAAAAAATCCATTAAGTTACCGACAATTTACCCCCATATTCTATAGCACAACACAAGAGCAGCACAAAAAAAAAAAACCCCCCCCGGGAAGACAATGTAAACAAGTCAGGAGAAAAAAACGCCCTTGCCGATCCCATGCTGTAGAAACCCATATAACCAATGCCCAACAACCCTACAAAGTAAAACCCGCAAAACAAAACAAACCCCCCCACCACCATCACCACCACCAGCGTTTAAATTTCCTCCTCCTTCATCCGAACCATCTCATATGCCCCACCCGAATCCCCCGCACCCATAGTGCCCCCTCCAACTCCCCCAGTGCCACCACCTCCACCGCCGAAGGAAATAGGCCTCAGCTCCCTCCACCTACACGCCCAAGTCCCAACCCCGACCATCAAAGCCGCAGACGCAACCTGTAACCCCCACCAGAGCACACTCTTCGGCACCTCCCACTCGTACCCGGACACAACCAGTAAATGCAAGAAGTGCAGCGTAAGACTAAAGTCTAGCACCATCTTGCTACGAGCATGGACGAGGACTTGCGCTATTACCCTATATAAGCATCCCATATATTAGCTAGTTGTCGCAGTAGATAGGGGGGGGAGATGGGAAGAGGCGACAAACATGATGCCAGAGCACAACAGCCAAACAATACTCAGCGTCCAACCGACGGTATTATCACCGCGAACGCTGCGCCATGAGAATATCAGGTCCAGAGAGAATGCGCGGCCAGCAACGAGCGCAGTGAAGAGAATTAGAACAGAGCTGGAGATGTAGTAGATTGTTTGCAGCGAGAGGATTTGCAGGAGGGTTTTTAGGGGGTGAAAGGAGTCCGGTGATGGTCTGCGGAGTCTCCGGGGGCGTTTTGGCATTATTGTTCTCGCTGTATTTAAGCTTCAGGATGCGGTTTTGGTGGTTGATAGGTGGATGGATGACAAGTGTTTCGTTCGTTCGTTCGCTCGCTCGTTCGTTGCGGTGATCGGTGAAGCAGGTGGTTTGATGACAAGTTGATGCATTGTGTGGGGAATTTTTTAAAAAAAAGGAAAAAAATGTATGAATTTGGGCATCATATACCCTAAAGGAATTTCATTAGTTATTAAGCTTCCAGGAAGCCTTTTTTAGCCTTTTGCACACATTTTTTACATTGCCCCTCAGGCCAAACGACAGAACGTCATTATCCCAGAAAAGCAATATCAAACGGCGGTATCAAACAACCACCACTACCACCGCCTCGCTATACCACATCTACAAATTTACCATTCTCCCTCCTTCCCGCACCTCCGAAGATGGGCTTTCTAAACTTCACTCAATCCACCCCAACCTCCACCTCCACCTCCACCTCCACCTCCAGCACCCCGCCCACAGCTCCAAACCGCTCCCAACGAGACCTCTGCTGGGCCGCACGGGACCAATTCTTCGCCTGTCTAGACAAGCACAACATCCTAGACCCGCTTAAAAACTCGAAAGAATCTAAATCCTTCTGCGGCTCGGAAGACGCATCCTTCCAGAAGGAATGTATAGGATCATGGGTACCCTCCTCCCTCCCGCATTCCCTCATCCATATGCATACAAAGGTATAAAGATACTAATGGGGGGGCATAGGTCGAGTACTTCAAAAAGCGTCGAGTAATGGAACATAACCGCGAAGCAATGTTAAAAAGACTACAGGAAGAAGGTGCCTCGAGTATGGGGGGGGTTCCGGGTCCAGTGGGGGAAGGAGTAGCCAGACAGTAAATAAAAGGTGATTGGGGAATCGTGAGAATACCCACGTACGCTACATACGGTACTATATCTGGAGGATGATGACGACACAAAAAAGAATGTGCGATTTGCAATGCGATGCAATTGATGTCTACATGCATGTATGCATGCGCGGGATGGAAGGAAAGAAAGAAAGAAAGAAGAAAAAATGCGATACACTCTACCATACAGCACTGTGCAAGAAATGTGCCGTGGTTACCATAGATTTTTGTGTAGGTATGTATATCGCTCGCAGGGCTGAGATGGATGAATGAATGAATAAGAACGTACTGTACTAGGGGATCAGTAAAAAAATCGGAAAACTACTTTTGCGACAAATCTCTTATGGAGGCAGGTTATGCTTTCTGATTTCTAACGGACCCCCCGAGTACTGTACCGGTAAGTATGGTCGGTAGGGTGGTGGGTAAGGTTGTGGGTAGATCAGCGGCGTAAATAAGAGCGCTTAAGCAAAGTCAACTTATGCTTATTCCCAATCAACCACGTGGGATACTACCTCCCTTTTGGGTGGGTGGGCCAATATCTCTCTCCTCCATCTCTCTCCCTTTCTCTGGTGAGGAACGAGGGGGGGTGGGAAGAATGGAACGAAGGGGAATGTTACAATAATGAGCGGGAAAGCTATTAATGGGCAATCAGCGATCTAGAGTCTTTTCGAGAGGGTAAGATTGTAAGTTTCACACAAACAGAAAACACCCAAGCACGATACGAAGTGAGTGAAAGAAAGAGCAAGTGAAAAAAAAACCCCCCGATTACTTTATTGAATTTTGCTCCCAACAAACCCTTGAAAATTTCGCCCATAAACCACCTGTTCTCCCTGAACGCTCCCCCCCCTCTGAGGAAGAGAGAAATAATAATAAAAAGCCCTATCGTTTCTCCGTTAAAATAAGCTATCCCCCAGTCCATGTTCTATCCCTACGATAAAAACCGAAAGTTGTAAACAAAATAAAAAGAAATCCCTTGAAGATAACGAAAAGAAAAAAGGCCCTCAGATAAAAAGGAAAGGTTGCTGATGATGATGGAAATGGCAATAGGAAGAAAAGGAAAGCCAAACACCGGAGATGAAATAAATCAAAAGAAAAAAAGGAAGCCCAAAAATATCTCGTGTTGATTAAAAAAAAAAAATATGAGAAAAGGAACGATGTGAGAAATACCGACAAAGGGAAGATAGAAGAAAAAAAAAGAAAAAGAATAAAGCCGATAGGAGGAAAAAAAAAAAATTACATCCTAGAATGTAAGCTTGAAAAATAAAATTAAACCCCCGAAATAGTTATTGAGGTGAGCCTGACTCCTGCTGTGGAGAGAAAGGTTCAAAATGAATTGGGCTATTAAAATTTTACCCCACGGCGATCCAGTCAACAAAAGATAACCCTTTTTGGAGATATCTTGTCAACTCCAGATTATCACGCAATAAAAGCCCTATCCAACACCCGCAGAGCCCTGACATCCTCCCCAAACAAGAGCTTTTCATTTGGGATATCTTGTACTTCCAGCCCGCTCCTCCCAGGGCTGCTGCCACCATCCATTCCCCCGCTTGGGCTTTGTCGGAGAGGATTTATATCAAACTTCTCGCTTCTAGGAGGCGACCGGCCATTCAGGCTACTAGCCGGCGAAGAAAACCGGCCACCTTGATCGGGACATGGCAGAGAAGGCATGGGTATATCTGATGGTTGCCGCTGCATTTGTTGCACCGCTGCCCGTGGTGAACGGTGGATGTGCATCATTGGAGATCCCATGGATCCTCTGTGTGATGGCTGCGGAGGGAGGTTGTCCAAGTGCGGCAGTGGTGTTCTCTCATATTGCATTGGTGATCCGGCAGAGGATGGGAAAGTTGGGGGATTATATACCATCGGAGAGGATGCTGCACTATTCGGTAGTGGTAGCTGCGGCTGTGCATACTGGCCGGCCGGCGGGGGTAGGTTTGTTGGGGGGGTTGAAACAGGGCTGGGAGGCCAACCATACGCTCCTTGTTGGGGATAGCTGTTAGGATGCGTTGCTCCAGGCGGCCGCTGGATTAACGCACCGGGTGATTGTGCATGGTTGAAGTTTGTCGCAATCATGGGACCCCGAGTTACAACTGGCACATTCTGTTGCTCATGCACTGTGCTCTCTGGATACATCCCCTTCGCAGGCCTGATATGTTTTAACGCACTGTCCTGTGTAGGCTGAATGAGATTCTGCGATGAGGGATGCGAACGCGCGTAGTAGCTGATGAGATGCAGCTTCTGGTGAGTGGCAGTGGTGATAGAAAAGGATTGCTTCATTAACCCATCTGGCTTATATCGATACCCATCTGGCCCTTCGGTATCTAGTCCATCAGAATCACTATCGGGATTAGGTGATTTCCCTACACGACCTCCAACCGACAACGTCGTCGTAGGAGGAGCAAAAGCGTTTCCACCGCGTTTCCCCTCCATCTCCCGATACGTCAGAAAGCTGCCCGAAACCCTGCTAGCACTCCATGATTTTCCATCTGTCCACCGCCTCATCCCCGCTTCCCGCTCGTCCCAGACGAATACGCTCCCGGACTTGATGTTCTGTCTCTCTTTCTCCGATAACCGCCTCTGTACTCGTGGCAGTAAGCCTAACCGACAAGCTTCGAACAGTATTATCGCATCCGCCGGCGATCGTACGTGGCCATGGTATGTCTCCATTTCGTGTTCTTGTGGTAGTCCCCCAATACGCTTCGAGTAATTATTTTCTAATCTATAACCTCCCCTCACCACCCCCTGCTTACGAGACCTACGCTTGTCTGACGTCCCTAATACCGATATCCTGGAAGTTCCGCTGTGGCAGTACTCCAGGCTGAGACGACCCTTTGTTCTCTGTAGAGCGATGTCAAAGCCGATTGTAGTGCTAGCGCAAATCCGTGGGTGTGTATGTGTGTGTGCGTCGTGGCCTAATAGAGCAGCAACTAGTCGATGATAGACGTCTCTTGAACAAGTGATGGACTGTTCAAAGATAAAGTAGGTGTGTGGAAGGAGTTTGACAGTGTGACAGTAGTCTGATGGAGTAGATGCGGGTGTGAGGGATGAAGTAGTAGAGGAGGAGAAAGAGGGAAGAGGAGAAAGAGGGAAGGAAAAGAAAAGAAGAAAAAAGGTGGGAGGAAAATAGAGGATAAAGAAGCAGGAGGGGTAGTAAGGGAGCGAGACGCTGAGTATATCGAGCGTCAGCGGCAACGGAGACAAATCTATCGGATTGCCGGCGCCCGTTAGTGATACAATGATACTGGCTGGGGGTGTGTCCTGGGTTATGTGGAAGGGTAGGGTATGGCTACGAAGAGAACAGCGGCACAAGAAGGCTATTTCTTCTGATGCTTCTGCTGCTGCTGCTTCTGATTCTTACATATGCACGAAAGCCTTAACCCAGGAGCCAAAACCGCACCCAGCCAGCCAAAACTCCACCAACAGAATCGATCAAAAAAAAAAAAAAAACGGGAAATTCCAATACGGCAAGTTTGATGATGGAATAATAGGCGGATATTTGAGATGATCTTTTTTTTTCTTTTCCCCTCAGGAGACACAAGGGGAAAAATATAGGAGATCAAAAAGAGATAAAAATAATGGAAAAATGTAATGAGCCGGGGCGATGAAAGGGAGAGGATGACATACGCTTTCAGGTTGTCACTGGGTCAGGGACTAGTTTTCCTTTCCGAAATGGCAAATATCACCTCCGTGGCCAGTTCGTTCTTGCCCGAACTTCCTCCACACCAAAGAAAGAAAGAAAAGAAAGAAAGGAAAAAAAAAAGAATCCAATCCCTGCTACTCAATAATCTCCTCTTTCGCTCCCAAGGAATCCGTAGCCAAGCAACCCACAGCCAAGTAAAGCACAGTGATCAGGCAGGTAGGTAGCGCGGGCACAAGGTTTTGGGGGCTTGACTCTCTTTTCGCCGGAACAGCTGGGCTTAGTATTCTCACTCAGTCACCGTATTTAACCCGATATGATTTGAAAAGAATGCTTGAACGATTGAATGATTGGTTCCTGTGTTTTGCTGTTCCTGCGGTGCTGGTGCTGGTGCTGGTGCTGGTGCTGTGCTATGCTCTTGTGCTGTGCTGAGTCTCCTCTCGCTCAGTATGGCATGGCAAAAAAACTTTTGTGACCTTGTTCCGTTCCGCATTTGGGATTCCATTTCCCGGACTAGATCTTGGGGGGAGTTCTCATGCACTAGTCTCAAAATCTCCGGCCTAACTTTGGGTCCGCACAAAGGGGCGAAGCAGCATGGGAAAAACCCCCGATATCATAGCACTGTAGGTATTGTTGGTTTGGGAAGAGGAGGACGTAACGCAGGACAGAAGAGCGAGTTTCTCGAAACGAGATCTACACATTCGGTGGTAGGAGTAGCCACAGCACGGGGGCAGGCGCCCTTGCAGTTACCGTATTATAGGCGGCGCTTTGCTAGACTCGTACAGCACAGTGTCCTCCATGATACAAAGATCGTACCGCCCTGAGGGGGGTGTAGGAAAAGTTCAAGAGGTTGCGTAGTGCCCAGAAGCTTAACGGTTCATCATCCCTCCATTTGTCTCCGTATTTTACCATCCTTTAACGCGTATCTTGTCCTTCGATCTTCAAAAAACCAGGGTCATAGGGGTACGGCTTTGGTCACCTAATAATGGTGACCTGACCAACGGAATCAACGAACCCGAGGAGTTAATCGATCTTTTCCTCAAGTGGCATACTATCGCCCTGTTCAGCTCGGGCGTGAGGCCCTAAACACAGAGGAATGGATAGGAAGAGCATCAATGAATCAATCGGAGTACGAAGAAAATAGCCGCTTGGGAAGGGTCTTAATTGATCCGATAGCGTACCACCAAAGCAGCGAGAAATAACAGATGACACGGCTACCATACTTGGCCTAATAGGGCTCCACCGAATCCCCCCCCCGCCTGTGCTTTGAGGAACAAATTCTCTTATCCTTTTCAGGTTTACAGTGAACCATCCCTGGAACGGAGCTGGACTCTCTCATACAAATAGCAGAACCAGGTACTTGTACGGCGGGAAGTGTCTGCCTTGAAAAGAGCTTAGCAGTGGCAGGATAGACCCAGTTGGTGGCGCTATATTAGGTGTACCGATAAGCTTCAGTTTGCCCTTCCCTCCTGTACCGGTACTGTTACAAGTACAAGGAGAAGAGGAAAGGAAAAAAAAAAAGAAAGATAATAATGAATAAACAAACAACACAAATGCTTGGCTTACGACGCTCGACTGGCAAGAGAGTGTCAGCATAGCCGTTACAATTCCAATTTATACAACCCTAATTAACTATTCCCGGACGTTTCCGACCTATTACAAGCACCTACGGTACTTTATTGCAACTTGCCAAATGTGGGCCCCAAGATCTGGATAACCATTTCAGCTTACACAACCATACGAACCCGAGAGACCGAAGGCCGAGCAAAATGCATATAATGGATCAATCAATCAAATAGAAGTTCACTCATCCATCCAGCAATCCTCACCTACACGCGTCCATCCCTCCGCTCCACTACACTTACAAGTGCCTATCTCCACCCGGTGAACCCCCCAGTGCCATGAATTTTGGTGCAAACCCCTCGTATACCACTGGCCGGCCGGGGGATCTGCCGTTGAGAACAGTGAAACCCTCGCACATATTAACAAAGAATCTCTAACTTTTGGTGATGAGAGAGCTCTAGGAAAAGATTCAAAAACTTATATAGAAAGGGTAATTATTTCCAAGCGATCCCCCACTCTTTGAAATCTCCCCTCCCACGAAAGCTTCATCCTGTCCCTATTACTCTTATTAAATTTTAAAGATATCATATTTTGGGTGCTTTGGTGCGCCAAGAAGACCCAGAAAACCACTCAAATCACCCTTTGCCCCAAATATTGCCTAAACCGCTTCGGGGGAATACCGGTATTGGAAACTTACCTGGATGCTCAGATTATTATTCTACAGTTCCATAAGTTACGGGGTTTCCCAGAATCCCCCCTTAATCAGCTCGTGCCATATAGGAGATAAGGTTTGGTTGCTCATCACTATGTGAAACCCTCTGGATGGCGGGCCTCGGCAAAGGATAATGTTCAACATTTTTACCCAAAAATGCATGGTATTGAAAAAGGGTTTCTACTTCTTCCGCATTTTCTCTGATCACGCTAGGTCTGGAAAATCTCACCGATAGGTAAACCATCAAAGCATCATTCCGGACCCGAATAACTTTGTTCGTCGGACTTGTTTAGTCACACGGGGAGGATGGGGAGAGAAGATTACAAGTACCATACCGTATAACACGAATCTCGAGCTACCATTGCGCTCTCGTGTCATACTTTGTATTATACTTTCAAAGTTGTCCTTGCGCAATACTAACACCGTAATATATGTGCCTCAAGACCCTCTCACCTCGCTCAGTCAGCGCAGTCTCCCAACGGGGGTCCGCGACGATCGGGAGCTCCAAATCAGAGAAGGAGAAGTACTAAGGGGAAGGGGGGCAACAAGAGGGCTTTTAAAAAACAAGGCTGTGCTATAAACCATGACCCCTTCTTGACAAGTTTGTTAATCCTCCTCCCTCTCGCTTTCTCCCTATTTCCCCCAAGAACCATACAAATAGATGTACCGGCATACTTTAGGACGAGCGGTGCAGTCGTATATACGGAAGGTAACCAATCAACCTATCAATCCGTCTTGATATACGAAAGAGTGGGAGTGCCGGCGCGAAAATAAAGTTACCAGTGCTACCGGAACACAAGGGAGGACCAAAGCAAAAAGCAAAAAGAAAAGAAAAGGAAAAAAGGATGGAGTAACTTAAAACCCGGTTCCACTCACTCATTCACGATCGGCCGAGGAAAGGCGACTTAAACGAGGTGAATGTTGTTCCTTTTTTAGCAACTTCCCCACAGCATCGGGACACGGAATTATTGCACCCAATTGTACGAAGGGCCTTGTGCAGGCGCACACGACTCTGCCCGTACCAGGCCTGGAATATCCGAAGACGGGGGTCGTGGATTTCTATGGGTGCCCGGATAAGCACGGACTCATTACCATATATTTTGTCATTAGGGACTTCTTGCCTGCTATGAGTAACAGGTCGACTGTGTAAGATCCTACGAGCACTGTAAGAGCTACAGGTAGAAGGGGGAGGCTGGGTGAAGTGTAGGCGTGATCTGTTTTTTTTTTATACCGTACGGCTCTTTCTTTCCACCTCCCCTTACACTGCAAGGAGCCTCGAAGCGTTTCTTATACAAGTATGACAAAGTCTCTTTTTTTTAGGTCATCAAACTTAAAGTTATCCGGTGAGACCTGAGGCTATCCAAGTGGGAAAAAAAGAAAAGAAAAGAAGAAAAAAAAAGTTAAACTTAGTGAGATATTGGCAAACACGAAGGATAGATAAAGAGGGCTTATCAAAGTCCGGTAACATACAAGTATTAGGTTTAGAAATAGTCCTCCTGATAGGCTCTCTTGCAAATTGTCCGTATGATACAGTGATCCATAGCGTGCCGTACACCCAAGGATAATGCACGTACGCATGCCTGCCTGCCGTAATTGTGCTTCTTCCTTTGATCAGCCTCCCTTGAAGTAGAGCTTCAACCATTGCCATACTCAGACAGGTCAGGAAAAAGCTCCAGAATTCGGAGATAAAGTTGCCGGCTAGGTAGCAGCTATGAGTAGAACTGAACCAACTGACTTAGCTACGGTATCTACCGTGCCCCCTCGGATTGGAGCTAAGGGCAGCCGGGTTAATCAGGAGGCAAGGAGGCCCTTACGAGTACTAGTAAATCGCCACACTTTAAGCCAATAGCTCCTCTAGGGGCGATTCGGCAGGCTCTCTCTGTACTATGGCGTGTCGGACTTTTAGGAAATGATACGGGCATCATACCTGTCTCAAGCAGGCCAGAGGCTAAGTTCGGCAAGCAATGATAGTTGGCCCAGCTCAACCTAAACCCAGTCCCCTGAAACCTTGGAAAACATGGCAAGCGGTAACTGTATATATCGTCATCGCCATTATGCGCATGTCCACAAAAATGAAACAGCTTACCCAGAGGACTTGCAGTCGGAATCTGGGCGAGGTTTAGAAGTCGTCTTGGCACATTTTCACGCCAAAAATCCGGAAAATCAGCTTCTAAATTACATTTTTTCTAAAAATTTAATCTGAACTAACCCCCCCTCCCCTCCCTCCCTCTCTCCCTGGGTTCGGGTTTGAAAGGGTTCAGAAATCTAGAAACCTTGTGCGCGATTGCTCAGCCAACCCTAAGGCTGCAATTCTCGTCACATTAGGCCTCATCCCTCAATACACAAAAATTTAATGGTGAATTGACACTGCGGGAGGCGATCCTATTAAGAACTATTCCTTAATTGCACTTCTTAAGTCCAGCATGTCTAATTTTATTTGTAGATCTTGTTTGAAACTCTTTGATTTTTCTAAATTCCTACGGGAAGTCCTCCGCTGGCTGGCTGGCCGGGTCTAAAACTGAGTCCAAATTCCCCCCTAAAAAAGCCTAAATAAGCTCAACTACACCAACCACAGGAGGGTATCGTGCAATGTGAAAAGGATATATATTGGCTGGACCATCGTATCTAAAGGAGGAATAGCCCCGGCCTTGTGCTCGAGCACACAATACCCAAAACAAAGGTTTGATTGAACAAAAATATTATCTAAAGGAGGAAAGTGATCCGTGGTATGGGAGGGAAAAAAATAAAAGGGATCTGCGGTTAAAATAAAATAAAAAAAAGGTTATTAGACCCTTACCTCACCTCACCTCACCGGTTTCACACACCCCAAACGACCAATCGTTTAGCGAGAGGCTGCCATTCCCGAATGGCAACATCAACCGGTGAGCTTAAAAATTGTGTGAAGCGTGGCAATTCCAGGATCTAGTATTAAACCCAACCGAGATGTACCTGTACCTGTACCTGTACCTTCCAGCTTGGCTACAATACAGGTACTAGTGCTCCTCCCGGGCAACAAGGACCCGGAAACAGGGGCTCGCCAAATATATATCGCAAAGAATCTGTGTGCACAAGTAACCAGGCCAGATGTTTTCGTACAAGGTAAGGGTAGTTTACCAGCAGAATAATCCCTGTTTTGGAGGAAAGCATCTTCCCTGGTACTTGTATCTGAATACCTACCGTATACAGGCTCACAACTCCTCCCCCGGGTACTGATTGACTGGCAGTGCGTACAAGTGCTGTACTAGTACTCAAGTACAGCACCTGTAGCTAGCTGGTGCTAACATAGAGCACATCCTCCAACCTTCTCCTCCTGCCTTTATTTTCCCAACATTTCGCCGCGGCAGCAGGGTCCGGTTTGAGGCGGTACGACTGCTCTGATGTTGTGATGCGCGTCATCGGTATCAGGACTACCTATCTGCCCATCTATCTACTCGAGCAGTCATCCTTTCCATTCCGTTCGTTCAGGCAACATCCCTCCCATTCATACTTGTAGACGACACATCCATGAGTTGAGCCGAACGCAGAGCTTATTCGTCCGCCCAATCACGCTTTCAAGAACAACAATTTTGCAAAATAGACCAGACAACCCCCCACCCCCCCTCCTCCCCCTTGATATCATACGGTAGAGGAGAGGGAGAAAGATTTAAACTCGCATTCCGAAACTGCCGAACATTCCAAAGATGAGGGAAAGGACACGAATATGGTTTCAACTGGATGGGAGAAAAAGAAAGAAAAGAGGCAAGGGAGAAAAAAAAACAAAGACAAAAAAAACAGCCATCCAGTATAATACGGAACCGTCGCCGACTCAGCAAAGCCGACTCAGCATTTGAAGGGCGCTGATATCACATAGTGAATATTATCTCGGAAAAATGGTAATACTTGTTATTACGGCCATCATACCAGAAGACGAGAGCCAAAACCTTGGAGGATTAGAATGAAATTTAATATTTGAGCTTTTTTTATTTATTTATTACTACACTTTACGCCGTTTTGAACTTTATCTCATGATATCCAGCTGACCTCAGCGCTGACAACCCCGGGGCCGACAACATTCCCGAAATTCCTTCCCTTCATTCCCCGACGTGGGGAAGCAAAGTAGACATAAGGAAGGTCACCACCACTACCACCACCACCAAAAAGCCTTGTCTTCTTGTTTCTCCCCCTAAGATTCTAGAATAAGAAAGCTTTAGCCACGCTTAATTAGCCCCGTTCATGGAAATTTCCGTTACCCTCCGTTGTGCGTTGCCGGTAGGGTTTTAAGGTGTGTGAGTGTGAGTGTGAGTGTGAGTGTGTGTGTGGGTGGGAACTTAGTTCTTGGCTTTGCTTAGCTGCTGACGCGTACTTTTCCAGTAAGAAAGTACCCGGCATAAAGAAGCCGAATTATTCGAGTCTGAATTAAGTATGGGGGCGCTCAGATGCGCACAGATAATTTACCAGATTTGTACAAACTTTTTAATCACTGTGGGACAGCCGGTTAGGTTATTCTAGGATAATACTTAATGTTGGATTACGATCCCTGTGTTCCCATTCCTTTTATGCGGGATCTTTGTACGAGTGCGTTTTATGGGAAGAGAAGAAGGTGAGAAAGTGGCTTGGCCGATCTCAGGGTTTATCCTCCGAACATCCGATAGTGCTTAGCCCTCGCTTGGAACGGCAACTTCCTTTGTGCCAATCTTTGGGCTTGGTTATGGATGGATTGGCATTCTGTTCTTGGGGGTTCTTGTCTGATACACTGGTGTGTGTCAGGTAGTCAAAATGGGGAAACTGTTTTTGCTGATCCCATGCGAATATCTGGGCTATGTTTTCGGACCTTTATGGACATTCGGCTCGTATCACATATTTTTTAAAAGTCAAAAGTACCTTCTTCAACTGTTGTCGTAGGGTAAGTTGGTTGAAATTAGGTTTCATTGGCTTAGGAGCTAAGGTCTGCATTTTACAGCTTACTATATAAAAACTCCAGCCCTACCGAATAACTGTCTCCGCTATCTTCTTGGGGGTCACGATCACCATGGTCCAAGCCTTGCTCGCACTCAAAGAGAGAAATGGAGAAGGGGAGTAAAAAGGAAAGAAAATAGGTTGGGAACACGAACAACCATAGCATTTTCCCGGGCAGCCTATCGCGTTGTTTCATTATGAACTTGGAGAGAGCTAAAAGCCAAGCTTCGTAATTAGGATAATGGTGCATGATGCACTCGGGTACTCGGGTGGAAGGGTAGTTCGGACCCGGTAACTCGAGTCCTTTCCCCACAGTCACCAGTCCCCCTTTCACATACTCTTAAACAACATCGATGTATCATGTCGGTCAGATACAACTTTATGAGAATACAGTATCAGCTAGAATAAGAGCGACACGTCTTTGGAGGTCTTACTTTCCTCTCTAAGTATTGCGTGCATTTTTTGCTGGTGCTTTTCTCCCGTCCCGGCCAAGATAGGAAACTCAGACGTCCTAAGCGTGTTGCGCTTATTTAAGTCACTGGATGCTAGTCTGCTGGCAAAGGCTTGAATGGAGGGATTGCAGCAAGGCAATTGGATGAGGTGTGCTGGATAGAAAATGAAAGAAAAACTGAGTTGCGATCTCCTGGGCTGCTGAAAACGTGGAAAATTTTGTGCCGCCCGTGCTAGTTTCTAAGACAAAGATGACTAAGGTGTCATCATAGTATTCTTCAGTGATCATGTGAGTAGATATAATCATAAAACTGAATTTGATTATGGTCTGAAGTTTCCTGCTGATTTACTTGGACCCTGGGTCTGTGGTCCTGGTCCAGAATTCCAGTGTTCCAAATGTCCCTAGTTCACCTTACCCTTGACCTGGCTTTCACGGATCCTTGCTTTGACTCTTCTATTCTATCTTAATGTTAGGCACAGAGCTCCCAGAAGGATAAGGGGGTCAAGTTACCCTACCTTCGCGCACGAACCTCTAAAAAGGAGGTAGCAACACCGCCCTCCAGCCCCGACGTTGGGACAGTAGGTCACGATACGCCGCCAGGGAAGTTGGGTCCCCTCACCAAAGACATGAGTAAAGAAGACCCTACTTGCAACACCGTATACATCGCGGCCGTCCATCCAACCGGTTCCTGTTCGCAGGATATATGAGAGGAGACCTCAGAGCACCTGATGCAAGTAAAAGCATCCCGATCGGACAACATCGCACAGAGTTACAACCACTACAAGATTGGGTGTCGAAAAGTGGATACAAACTCACGGGACGTATCTATCTTAGTTAGGCTCCTCGGTCTGGAAAGACGCCCAGTAATCAGTAGGAATGCACTATGCTCGGAAAGGGAGTCGGGGAACTCCCAAAGGGATTGTTGGCATGAGAACATTAACTATAGTCGTAACCATTGGTTCGATCGATAGGAAAGAGACGTGTAATGTCAGATAAAACTAGTGAATACTTCCTGCAGACCATGTTAAAACGGAGCCAACAATATGAGGATTGGCCATCTTCTATCCCAGCGAATAATTGTCTGACATGCGAACATATGGAGATTATTCGTAAATCTATTTAGCAACGGATTGTTACAATCCTCTTCTCCTCGGGCGATACTTGCAGCAGGTAACCGATAGTTTCCTAAAGATTACTTTTTCTGTTCTCAACAGCTGTTGCAATAGCTAAGTCCGTTGACTCCTATCTAGCAACGTTGATCGCTAGGCTCATATAAGACAGTCGTGTCTTGATTCCCGGAAGCGTGATAGATAAAGATCTTTGTATTGAAAGTAGATAGTATGAAAGAACTTAGATGGTTGCGTGAAGAAACCAAATCCCATGTCTTTTTTTTTTTTTTTTTTAATCATATTTTCAATTTTGTTTCTAGCTGAGGCCGAAGGCCGAAGCAATAAGTACAAAAATAGCACGCATCCCGAAAGATATGGCCGCAACAAACTTCCACCCAGTCCAACCCATCGTCGAGGGGGTGGAAACCGTGGGAGAAACACCCCTGGTCTAAAACCCACACCAAGCGCCCGGGCGCTGAAAACTACAACAAAATATACATGAAACTCACAACCAAAAGAAAGCATCTACCGAGAACGCAAGAAAAAACCCAACAGTGAGAGAAACCAAAAAAAGCCCAAATCCGTTGTAGAGGCCCCAGAGAAAGCCCATCCGCCGCGAAGGCCTTTAACGATCCCTGAGTATGCTTATCATCGAACACAACCAGGCACGAAGGTAAATGTACCGGAGCCATATAGACCTGGGCCGCGGGGCTGGTGGTAGAACGTGTGGCGGGTTAGGCCGAGGGTGTCCACGAGTCGTAGGAGGAAGTGAGGTGTATGGTGGCCGGACGCCTAAGCGACCGAGCCAGGTGGGGGGTGTTGGCTGTAACCGAGCCACGGGACGAAAATCAAGTGAGGGAGGGGAAGAGTGTGCCCGATCAAGTAGAAGTACGAGGGAAGGAGGACCGAAACAAGATCACGACTTTTCGACGATGCCGACCGTACCGAATAGTGATTGAAGGAGGTAGTGCAATACCAGAGAGCAGAGCCACCGGGGCCACTACTTCAACGATAAGCCGAGACTGCGACCGACCCATTGACAAAAGAAAGGGGTTGCCGACCGTGCAAGTGCTAAGCGAGACAGCGAAGCAGGTGCGGAGAAAAGGAGGGGAAAGTACCCATGAAGCCCCTACAACCAGGCTGCCAAAGCAACAGGAAGATTAGAAGGGAATCACAGGGGAGAGGGGTGGTGGTAGCGTCACCCTCCTAGGCAAAAGAGCCCTCAGAAGAGGGGAGAGGGGGTGGATGTTGATGATAAATACTCATGGTGTTGAGTTTTCAATCGCCGGAGGTGTGACCCAAATCTCATGTCCCGAGGGTGCCCTTTTATAGGGGATCTTCCCTCAACCCTAACCCTATGTGACTCATTCCCTCGCGTCACGCGACTCATGACTCAGAGTGAGTCATAGTGTGAAATCCATCAGTGGACTCGTTCGAGTCAGCTGCGGTGTACCTCGCAACCAATCAAAACCCATAAGTCAGGTCATGTGCCCTAACAGGGTCATATGCGTGAAACCCATGACTCATAACTATGAGTCATGTGCGAAATACATAAACCACATGACCACAATTGTGCGTCATGTCAAAACCTCATGATCACAATCGTGCGTCATGTCAAATATCAACAAATAACAATAACCCAATAACACGCTATTGCGTTGTCATGTGAAAACCTATGAGTCAACTGATCTCATAGTGTCAAAGATAACAAACTGATGACTAATAACTATTAGTCATGTGAGAGTCTGCCTTGCTTAGTCACCGTTTGTGACATTAGCTCCCTTCCCCTTCTTGCATCGGTCCCCGGATGCTAAACTCCTTCCTTCCACAGAATTCCCCCAATTTGGCGCATCCTCTGTTTGCATCGATTACAGGCTTGCTGGATTTTTTCCTTTTCCTAATCGCGCCGTTCGAGGTCGTTATCTTTGGCCACGATGATTTGGGCAGCGCGGTCCAGTAGGCTTCGCAGGTCCGAGATTGTCCTTTCCAGAGCTTCCACGTCCGGAATGCTATTTTCGCTCTCCTCTCCCCACAGCCGTGTCTTCACGGCTCTTCTCTTCTTGAGTTCCCTTCTGACATTCTTTGACAGTTCCCCTTTCTCCCCTACTTGTCTGGGGTAATATCCCGCGTCCACCTTTTCCCATCGGTGTTCGTTGCAATTGTCGTTGAAACAATGCTCCCAGCTCGTGATTTCGTGATGAGCCCTTCTAGCTCTCCTTCGACGGGTTTGTTGTGGGACCCAGTCCTCTCCTGGGTTTGCTTCCATCTCCTGTCCCCAGTCGTGGTCGTGGGCGACACTTGGTTTTCTTGATCTCCTGGTGAATTGTGGGTACAAGCCTGACCCTTGTTTTTCGCCACGATGGATTTGGCATCCATCATCGGTGCAGTCCGTCCAGTTCATGGAGGCGTGTGCCACCTCTTTTCTTGGTGAGCCCGAGTAGTCCTGGCTAGTGGGTGTAGTGTTGCGGGCGACGCGCTGGGCGTCGCTGTCTGGTGTGTGTGAGCTTCGTTCTTGTTTGACGACCGGGGGAGGTACAGAGGACGATCTGTTGATCGTGACATGTATCCATTCCGGGTTTTCTTGGGTAGCGTTGTTGGAATCGTTGGACTGTGTGTTCTGCATTGTGGAAGTTTTCCGCGGGGTATCAGACTTTATCGTGTTCTGGTGAGTAGCCTTTCCACTTGGCTCGGTATTGGAGCTTGTTGTAGTGGAGTTGAGCGTCGATGATTTCGTCAAGTTCGTATTCGTCTTCTCCTTCTATCTGAATAGGAGGAGCGGGTTCTTTGATCTGTGAGGGGAATTGGTTGTATTGGTAAGGTTCGCGGAGGGAGATATGGAATGTGTTGTGTATGGCCATTGAGGGTGGTAAGGCCAGCTTATATGCGCTTGTTCCAATCTTTGCCAAGATTTTAAATGGTCCAATTTTCTTGTAGTCCAGTTTCTTCGATGGTCTTGTGGTCTTGATGTTCCGTGGCACCAACCACACCATATCTCCTGATTGTAGGTTCGGATCGGGTTTTCTGTGTAGATCGTAGTATTCTTTTTGTCGTAATTGTGCGGCCACCATCTCGTTTCTCAATGACTCATGTAGTTGAGTCATTTCTCCCCTTTTGGTCTGTTTTCCTTGGATTAGATGACCGATCATCTCGTATTCGGGGTTGATTCCGTAATTCACAAAGAAGGGTGTGTTCTTTATGGTCTCTTCATAACCATTGTTGTATGCAAATTCTGCCAATGGTAGGTAACCACCCCAATCGTCTTGTTGATAGTTGATATAGGCTCGGAGGTATTGTTCTAATATGGCATTGGTTCGTTCCGTCTGCCCGTCTCTTTGTGGGTGGAACGCCGTGCTGAGTCGTCGTTCGATTCCTAATTTCCCCGTAGTTTCTTTCCATAGGTCTGAGGTGAATAGCGTCCCCCTGTTGGTGATGATATCGTGTGGTAGTCCGCGTAGCCTGACTATCTCCTTCATGACGAGATTGGCGAACTGCCGTGCGTCCAGGTCCTTTGAGCATGGAATGAAATGGCTCATTTTGGTCAGCCGATCGATGACCACCAGTATGGTGTCATATCCTTCGGATTTCGGCAGGCCCGTAGTGAAGTCCATAGCGATTGATTTCCATGGTCTCTCGGGGCCCTCGTTTGACTGTAGCAATCCGTAGGGTGCATGTTGGACCACTTTGGTCTTTTGACATGTGTCGCAATTCTTTATGAATTGTTTGATCTCTTCTCTTAGCTTCGGCCAATAATATCGTCGGCTGATGAGTTCGGTAGTTTTTGCTGTTCCGCCATGTCCCGCTTGGGGGGGTTCGTGGTGTTTAGCGATAAGAGCGGTTCTTATCCCTTCGTCGTTTGCCATCCAAATCCCTCCTTGGTGCCATAAGACGCCGTCTTTCCATTGGCATAGTCCCAGCGCTACTCCTTTTATTTCTTTTCTTCCTTCATCCAAGTTTCTTTTGACGTCTTGGATTTCTGCGTCATCGTTGCTCACCTTCTGTATCTCTCCTTCATTCTTGTTTCGAAACTCGGACGTTTCTAACATGTCGAGCTTGATGTCTTCGGTGTCCGGAATATCCCAGTATCGTTCTTTTTGCAGTAAGATTCCCACATTTCGAGTTAGTCTTTTATCTCCTGCCGTGGGTAGGTCCCCTTCTCTTCTTGTAAGGGCGTCTGGCTTTCCCCCCTCCTTTCCTGGTCGGTACTCAATTTTGAAGTTGTATTGACTTAATTCTTGCATCCATCGTGCTTGTCGTTCATTTAGTTCCTTCGTTGTCATGAAGGTGACTAAGGTCTTATCGTCTGTGAGGACCCGTATTGGTTTCGGATTCCCTCTCGTCTATCTTTTCCATTTGTGGAACTCTTGAACTATCGCTAGTAGTTCCTCATCGTGTATGTCGTTGTTGCATTCGGCGTCCGACATCGTCTTGGATCGGTACGCCACTAGTCTCCATTTTCCATCCTGGCATTATTGTGATAGTATACCGGAGCAGACGTATTTTGAGGCGTCTGTTTCGATTTTGGTTGGTGCGAGGGGGTCGAAGTAGACCAGTACTGGTGCTGTGGTGAGTTTTCTCCTTAATTTGTCGAACGCTTCTTCTTCTTTGTCTCCCCACTCCTCGTTGCCGATGCACTCCTTTTTTGTCTTTGCGTATAGTGGTCTGGCTGTCCTGCTGAGCCCTTCGATGAATCGTGTGTAGAAGTTGCAGAACCCTAGGAAACCTTGGATTTCCTTGATTTTCTTGGCTGTTGTCCAGTCCCATATGGCTTGTGTCGTAACTGGGTCGGTTTTGACTCCTTCTTGGCCAATGATAAATCCTAGGTATTCTGTCTCGCTCTGGTGGGATTCGCACTTGGATGGTTTGACCTTCATTCCCAATTTTCGTATTTATTCGAGGATATTGCTCACGTCCTTTCGGTGTTGTTGTAGGGTGTTTGAATATATGAGTAGGTCATCCAGATAGACGATACAACACATGTCGATGTGTTCCATAAGGACCTCATTGATCCATCGTTGGAACGCCGCTGGTGCGTTGCATAGTCCAAATGGCATGACTAGGTATTCGTAGGTCCCCAGCTTTGTTGAAAAGGTTGTCTTCCATTCGTCCCCTGCTCTAATTCGAATGTAGTGGTCGGCATCCTTGATGTCCAGCTTGGTGGAGGATTTGGCTCCCCCTAGTTTGTCTAAGGCTTTGCTAATGAGTGGTAGGGGATGTCGATCGTTTTTGGTGACTTCGTTGAGTGCTCGGCAATCGGCATATAGTCTCAGTTTTCGGTCCTTCTTCTTGATGAACATGATTGGTGAAGCTCTTCCTGACTTCACCCTTCGAATCCACCCTCGGTCCTCGTTTTGTTTGATGTATCGATGGAGCTCTTCCAGTTGGTCGTCCCTGAGGGCGTATATCTTCTTGATAGGTACTGTGTTTCCTTCTTCTAGGTCGATTCCCAGATCAATACCTGGTCGGTGGGGTGGTACTGTCGTTTTTTCTCCTTTTTCGAATACATCCAACAGGTGATGGTATTCTCGTAGAACTGTGTCTCTGACCTCTTGGTGCCCGTTCTTTTTTTTGTTCTTTATCGGCAGCTCGGTGCTGATATTGATAGCTTCCAACGGAATTTCGTTGTCGACTTCGTCCCATCTTAGGATGCCGGTTGTTTCTCCTGTTGAGTAGAACTGTCCGAAGGCTCTTGCCGATATCTCATTGATTTCCACTTTTTCTTTGGCCTTCTTCACCCTTTGGTCCATGGTGGTGTTGGAGCTCCCGAATCGTTGATCCCCTCTCTCGGTATCATCCAACTGAGTTACTTCGTGTAGTTTTCTGTTGTCGATTTTTCGATGATCAGCTGTGCGATCTGGTCCTGTTTTTCCACTCGGTATGGTTGGTGTCCTAGGTTGGCTAGGACCACCTTCACTTCTCCTCTGTAGTCGGAGTCTATCAGACCTGCATTTGTCGTGAGTCGATGTTTGACTGCTAGACTGCTTAGTGGTGCGATTCGTCCATAGGTGTTGTGAGGTAATCCAATAGCTATCCCCGTCCCAACCATTGCTTCTCCTCTGGCAGGAACGTCGGTTCCTTCATTAGGGTACAGGTCGTGTCCTGCCGCTCTTGCTGTTCCCTTCATAGGCACTCTGGCCTCAGCGGATGGCGTCTTAACTCTGACACTCTGGTCATTGGCCGTCGGGCCATTCTTGGTCTGGATCTTGGAGAATCTGGTAATGAGATTCTCCTCCAGGGCTTTCTCTTCGGGTACTGCATATGCAACGGGCGAGCTTTTGAGACACCATGTCGTACATCGTTCGCTGTTGAATGTGATCCTTTTGTCTTTCCAATCCATTGTTGGATTGTGTTCTTTTAACCATGGCATCCCGAGGATGACCTCATGGTTTTGGAGATTTGCCACTTGGAAGGTTGCCAATTCCCTATGGCTGCTAATGTCCATAGGTACTTTCGTCATATGTGTAACTGGTCCCATAGCACTTGGTTTTCCGTCGGCAAGGTAAATCTCGCAGGGGTTTTTTGCTTGGATCATCTTGATCCCGTGTTTGTTGCAGACTTCTCTGTCAATAAAGTCTTCTGTTGCTCCCGAGTCAATCATGGCATTGATAGTGACTGACTCCTTTTCGCCGTGTAGTTGTATCTTGACCATAATATAGTCATTATCGTGTTCGAGGGTTTCCGTGAAATTAAGTGCCGCGTAGTAGTTTTCCCGGATGATGGGTTTTCGTTCGGGTCTGTCCCTCAGACAATCTCTTACTGGGGACATACGTCGTTTACGGACTGTTCGAGTTCCTGTTCGATCTCGATTTCCCTAATCTTCGATCTGGTTTGCCAAGGGGTGATTTTCTTCGCCGGTTGCCAGCTCCTAGCTTGTGCGTTGAATGGTTTGGGTATGTCCTTTTTTCTGCAGTTCCTGGCTAGGTGTCCTGGTTGTGCGCATTTGAGACATAATTGTTCTCGCATCCTTCTTTGGAATTCTTCTCTCGAGATATTGAACCTTGGTCGCTTTCGTGTTGCGTCCAGTTCCATAGGGTCGCCATAATTCTGATTGCCATTATTGGTGGGTCTGTATGTCCCGTCTGGGTTTCGTGGTGTGGTGGTCTCTTGTTGGATGTTTTTCGTCGATGGCGATCCTTGAATATGGCTGACCGTCGCTAGTTTGGTTTCTTTCCTGATTGTCCATTGGGCTAGGGCTTCGAGGTCCTGGTATTCCTCGCTTCTAGCTCCCCAGGTGTTTTGTAATTCTGTGATCATTCCTCCTAGGAGCAGTTCTCCTCCAGTTGAGTCGTCCAATTCGGCTTCGCTGGCCACCAGGCGGAATTTGTTCCAGTATTCCGTAACCGATTGTTTGCCATGTTTCATGTTTTTTAGCCGGATTCTTGCTTCTCCTTTGGCGTCGATTACGCCAAATTGTCTTTGTAGTTCTGCTTTCAATCCTGGCCAATTTTCCCATTTTGGGGTGATTCTTTCTTCTGGGTAAGGTGTGATCCAGGTCCCCGCGTCGTCCCTTAGGAGGCTTGTTGCATAGAGGATCTTTTCCTCATCATGTCTATTTTGCCATCCTACCGTTCTGCAGTACACTATAAGTTGGGCTAGCCATCCTCGGAGTTTGTGTCGTTCCCCTCGATAAACCTCGGGTTCCTTGGCCTTGGGCTTCCTGGTTACTCTGCTTAAGGATGCAATGATCTGTCTCATCTGCTCCAGGTTGAGGATAGGGGTTACTTATAAGGAGGTCGCTCCCCCTTGTTCTGTTGTAGGCGCCATCGTGTTTCGTCGTGTCCTTCCTTGTTCTTCTGTTTCTTCTGATCCAATTGGTGATGGTGGCTCTGGTGTGGTAGGGCTTGGTGCCCTCTCCTCCGTTAAGGCCCTTTCAAGTCCTTCTCCTAGTAATGAAAGGTCGAGATTTTCCGCTAGGGGGTCGATGTCGTTTTCGTTGTTGGTCTCCGTTTTGTCTGTTTGTTAGGTGCTGCTGGTTGATGCAACCAAATGTTACAATCCACTTCTCCTCGGGCGATACTGGCAGCTGGTAACGGATAGTTTCCTAACAATCACTTCTTCTTTTCTCAGCAGCTGTTGCGATAGCTAAGTCCGTTGACTCCTATCTAGCAACGTTGATCGCTAGGCTCATATAAGACAGTCGTGTCTTGATTCCTGGAAGTGTGATAGATAAAGATCTTTGTATTGAAAGTAGATAGTATGAAAGAACTTAGATGGTTGCGTGAAGAACCCAAATCCCATGTCTTTTTTTTTTTTTTTATTTTTTTTTATTTTTTTTTATCATGTGCTTTGTATTAACAACCTACGGGAACAAAGACTACGTGCAGCGCTAGCTATGGTAAAGAAAGAACCCCATCCCCTATTTTTCTCCAACCGGC
>Ga0307507_10003632_pt1 | contig 29302 bp, 2 predicted proteins | sample 7_EM_MG_FD_207223 | JGI IMG/M metagenome (GOLD analysis project Ga0307507, IMG submission 207223) | Populus trichocarpa ectomycorrhiza microbial communities from riparian zone in the Pacific Northwest, United States - 7_EM | ecosystem: Host-associated > Plants > Roots > Unclassified | place... | reverse complement strand
CTGGCTACCGTTCTGGTGCCTCCCTAAGTAGGGAGGATGTAAGGAAGGAAGGGTAAAGGTGGCATTTAGGTGTACAAGGGGTATGCAAAGGCACGTGTAGAGGCTGTCGGGAATATAGCGGGGACCCAATAGTACTTAGGACGATTTATAATTGGGAAAATTAAAGTCCTACTAGGAGCCTTTTAGGAAGCCTGCTAGGAGCCTACCAGGAGGCCTTTAGGATTTTAATACTCTAATAGCAATAAATGTAATAATACCAACAATATTTATTTTATAGCCATAAGCTAGCGTAATGCTAGCGTCTAGCTCTAGGGCTTTGCTAATATGGCGGAAAGCTAGCGTATTGCTCTGGGGGGTTGGCTAATATGGCTAAAAGCTAGCCCTAGGCCCTAGGGGGTTGGCTAATATAGCTAAAAGCTGGCGCTAGGCCTTAGGGGGTTGGCTAATATAGCTAAAAACTGGCCCCAGGCCCTAGGGGGTTGGCTAATATGACGGAAAGCTAGCCCTAGGCCCTAAAAACACTTTTAGCGAAACTAAATTTCCTATACTACTTCCGTTTTCCTAACGTCCTTAAGCGCTAATAACTTGGTTTTAGTAAGCTTGTAGATTAGAAAGCACTTTAGACTTATTCCTAGTTCTAATTTTATCTTATAATCCCATACTATATATTCTAATAGCTTTTCACTTTCTAGGCTCTATAACCTTTTTCTATACTTATAGTATCTTTTTAGTATATAACTTAAGCCTTACTTAGTCTCTTTATATATTACTTTAACTTAGTACCGTACTATTTTAGTCTATTATTATATTTTATATTATTAAGTATCCTTAATATTAACCTAACCTATAACCCAATTAATCTTTAGATTGTACTTCTATAACTAAGGCATTCCTAATATCGCCTTGTCCTTTCCTAATAGTAGAATATTAAAAGATATTTTAACCTCTCTTTCTTTAATAGTTAACTAAATAGGTCCTATTTTAAGATTGATAATACCTCTACTATAGGCTATTAGATCTCCTAAAATTGTTATTAATAGGTATAAGTACTCTTTCTACCTATATAGTAACCCCATCTTTTTAACTACTGCTAATAATATATGGTTTCTCGTTGCTCTACTATCTATTAATACTTTAAACTTTTAATCTTGTCAACTAACTTATAGGTTTAGATGTTGTCCTATAACTCCTTAAGGGTTTAAGGCTCTACTACTAGCTCCCTCTAGTCCTATAGGCCTTTACTTTTCCTAACTGTTAGCTATTAACTTCTAACTATACTTAGTCCTTTTACAGCTAATATTTAATTTATTTTTTATCTTTAATATACCATAGGCAAGTATTCTCTAGATACTCCTACCACTATTATCTATCTAGGTATTCTTCCGTAAGGAATCTTCCTAGTTAAAGTATTAAGTCTCCTAATCCTTGAACTTTTACTAGGTGCCAACTATATATATACTTAGCATTCCTATACCGTTTTTTATCTATTATCTAATATATTCTTATTAGATACTTACGGTACTTATCCTTAGGTATCCTATGCATATTATATATATTATCTATACATATAATCTACACCAATATATAATGCGCTAGGTGCTTTAGATTAACTCTTAGTTTATCTTTATTTTTAAGATTAAACCTATCCCATACTAACCTAAATATCGCTATATTATTTACTAGTACTAATACTTATATTATCTCTCTCTAGTCTACAGCCTATTCTTTTAGATTCTTTAATATAACTTATTTGCCTTTTTAATATAGCTTAATCTAGTATAACCTTTTTGTTTAACTATATACAGAAGTCTTCCTACTTATTATTTCCTTGCTACTAATACCACTTTTAGTATAGTTCTATAAGTGTGTATAATCTATCTATAAGAAAGTATCTCTTTATTACTATATTATTGCATCCTTTAGTATATTATTCTACAAACCTAGTTAGAATCCCTAGATCCTCTTCTTATTCTAGGTTATACAACTATTTAGCTCTTAGTGTGCCTGCCTTTAGCCTATTAATTACTTTGTATATAGGTGTTCTATCCTTTATATGTCCTAATATAGCTAATCTCTAGTCTAGCTTCTATTCTTACTATATAATAATTTGTTATCTAAACTTAGGTATAATTTCTTTTGGTTTTCTTCTTTTAAAAGGATCCTTAAAGTCACCTTGCTTCTTAATTGCTGTATTAACTTTTTAACCTTTAGGCTAAATACTATGTTCCCCTAGAATTACTATAGTAGTTCTTATTTGTTTTTTAAAATCTTAGCTCCCTAGAAACTATTATCCCATACTTATTTATTTGTCTTTAAACTAAGCTGCCGCCCTTTCCTATTGGTTTTCTTCTATTATGGGTTCTTAAGTATATCTTATCTTGTCTTAAGAATCTTAAGCTTCTCTTATCTCTTTCTAAAAATCTTAAGCCTATAGCTTTTTATCTTTATTAAGTAGTAAGCTAGCACTAGCAGTTATCTGCTTACTTAATTATCTTTAAATATTACTCCTTCCGTCTTATAAAGCAATAGATGCTATATCTAATGGTGTTATAATACCCATTACTAAACCACGTTTTATAGTGGTCTCAGTCTTTACTTCTATTACGTTATTAAGGTTTAAGCGCCCCCAGTTAGCCTCTTTTTCTTCCTTATTATTATTAATTAATAAGTACTCTAACTCTATTATTATAGTTGCTAATCTTTATCCGTACGTTACTATAATATCTTAATTTAGCTTATAAAGTCAATCTTATTCTTTATCTAACTCTTTAGTTTCTTTAAGTTCCCTTAACTCTAGCTTTTATAGCTAATAGCTTACGCCATATTTAGCGTCCTTATAAATTTAGCATACGTTATTATAATAAAACGTAAAGTGCTTAATTAAATACTCCTTAGTTCCGCGTAATATACCTATATCTATATTATTATACTCTAATAACCTAGTGCCCTTTACCACATAGCTACTTTAACTACCTTTATAGTCTCTAGCAAAATAACCTTATTTCTTATAATTTATGCAAGCTCCTTTTTTAAACCATTCTTCTTATTATAGAGTCCGCCTAAATATCTACTACTAAGATCCCTGGTTTAGCCTCTACTCCTTCGTCCTATAATTACTTAATCCTTAACCTCTAGGTTTTTATAGTTTTCTACTTTATCTCTTAGATTTTTTAGTGCCGCTTAAGTCCATTAGCTCTAGCCCACCATTCTATAGCTTATAACTCTATATCTATCGCTGCGTACTATACGCCTTATATAACTATAGAACTCTATCTTGCCCTTTCTTAGCTTGTTCCCTTTAATAGATTTTATTATCTATCTTAACTAACTAATTTATTAACTCTTATGGAGTTTCCGCATCTTCTATTAGGATAATTATGTCCTAGACTTTAGCCTTAAGTCCCTATTTATACTATACTATAAGTGCCTTATTGTTCCACTTAACCTATATTATAAGTATCTAAAACTATATTATATACTTAATTGCTAAAGTGCGTTATACTAGGTTTTAAAGCTTTTATTCCGCTATAGTTATTACCTCTAGGTTGCTAAATATTATTAATCTCTCTGCAAACCTATTCTAGTTAGTAAACATATACTGTACTTCTTAGTTAGTAGTTATTATCCTATTTGCTTAGATCTTAGTAAGGTAAGATTTAAACTACTTAAGTGCTCTTCCCATTAAGAACAATCCTGCATACGCTACTTGGTCTATAAGTATTACTAACTTCACTCCCTCTTGCATAACCTTAAAGTGCATTTATATAAGGAACACTTTAAGCCTTAACTTCTCCCCTAAGAATTATTTAATAAATAATAACTTAACCTTAGCTGCTCTAATTCTATTAATTTAGTCTTAAAGTATCTAATTATTATCTGTTAACTAATTAACTATTTCCTATAACTAACTCACTATAACTAGCTGCGAATTAGTATCTCTTATACTAGTGTCTCATCCTAACCCTAAGGTTGTAGCTACTATAGATAGCGTCGTAACTAGTACTTTTAGTAGCATATTATTTAACTTTGTTAATACCGTAACCAGGTAGTAAATGTATAATAAAGTCTTATAGGAAATACCACGGTAGACTTATTATTAGGCTAGGTTATATAGGTAAATAGAAAGTCAATAATATAATAAGTATAAATAATAACTGGTAGAGTTGTTGCCCAATAGATTAACTCTAATTATATTTTAAGATTTACTATAAGGAAAGAAACTATCTAGGTAGGGACTATGGTCCTTTAAATATACATCCGTACTCCTAAGAAATCCTTCTTATATATAAGGCATATGGTATATATGGTATATATACATTCCCTTTATACTCCGCGTATACCGTATACAACATTATATAACCTTAGTTACCATTCCTCATTATATAGTTTTACCAGCTCTATCCTAGACTATGCCCTTATTAACTAACTAGCTTCCTCCAACTCCTCTCCAAGTAGTTGTAACATCGTACTTAAAGCGTCTGTAACAACGTCCCTATAAAAAGCTTAACAGTAAGTTTATAGAACTATTTTAGATTTTATAGCGTATAGAGAAGTAAGTATATAAGCTAGAGCTTCTACTTACTATAGCACATCTCTACCTGGTCTTTTATATCTCCTTATTAGAGCCTTATAAGTTACGCCCTAGGTTTTAACCCTTGGCAGTAAAAGAGCTTAAAGAAGGCAGCTGGGAAGTAAAAGTAATTATTACCTAGTAGAATCGTGCTGGATAACTATAGTACCTTATTAAATAGCTAGGATAGCTAAATAAGTAAATAAATAGAAATATAAGATAGAACTTAAGAATTATTAATAACCATTAAATAAGTACCGTAAGCGGAATACCCTAGCCTCGCAGCTAAAGCGTAGGTGAAAAGTAAGCGCTGCTGTTAAGATATAACCTGCACTAAAGTAGAGCAGAGAATGTTTTAAGGGATTAAAGAACAAGTAATACTCGCGATAAGAACTGCGGCATATATATAGGGTAAAGCGCGATTTATTAATCTTCTATAAGCCACAATTTAACGCAACCTGGCTATACTAGTGACTTATAAGTAACTTATAGGCTAAGCTATAGCGTATACTAATAAAGCTTAATTTAGAAAGCACCCTTTCTAAACCTAGTCCGTTACTCTATACTAGCTTAATAGATTATTATATTAGAGAATAGGTCTACTTAACTGGGGTTTAAAACCTACTAGTAACCCGCTAGCAATAACCTATACTAATAACTTATATGCTATTCTATATATATGCTATGCAGATAATATATAAGGCTAAATCATAGGTTAGTAGCGGATTTAATAGGTATATAGCCTTGCCGTTTATAAATCTAGCTATATATAAGTAACCTATAACCTACCTATAAAGTATATAGTGCTATACTAGTATAGTGCAAGGCCAAAGTATAGGGTTAGCGGTAGATTTAATGGGTATACTACCTTACTACCTATAAGTCTGGCTATATATAAATAACCTACGACCTACCTATAGGGTATTAGCGACCTACCTATATAAGCGATCTTTTAGAATATTTTTAATAGTCTACTAAATTTGGGTAAGCCCTAAATAGACTAATTAGGGTTTTCTATTTTAGGGATAGAAAATTACTACTAGCTTAGTTAAATATGGGGGGTCTTAGTAAGTTAAATCTAACTAATTAGATAACTTTAACCGGTAGTTGAAGTTCCTTAATATCCTTACGCCGCGTATATATACTACCTATCTCTCTATACATAAAATTAAGACACTCTTTTCCCTCCAATTTTTTTTCCTTATTAAGGTTTTTATAGGGTTTTATTAAGGCTTAAGTATATAGAGGATTAGGGACAATCCTTTTCAAAGGGGGGGCATTATTAGGTAAAACCTAAGTAGATAGTTATATAGCCGTAAGGTATGGGCGACCTTGGGGCAACTTAGGGGTGACTCGCCCGTAAGGTATGTGCGCTATACATACCTAGGGAAAACCCTTCCTTACCTCGCATATAGACTACTCCTTTTCCCTTAAGGATTTTTCTGTCTATATAATATACCCTATTGTTCTATTATTAAGCTCCCTATCTATATCCTTACCTTATATTAAAGGAGTTATAGAAGCGATAGCTATAGGACCTTTAAGATTAGCTTCTTGCGCTTTACGGAGAGAGTAAGGCCTAGTAGCTAAGCAAGGTTAATAAGGCTATTATATTTTTATATCTATATTACAGATAACGTGTTCCACCACCGAGCGCATCACACTACCAAGCGCATCACTTTAGGGAACACCAAAAAGCCTAAATTTCAATCTTAAATATCTTAGCTACTACTTAATAATAATTTCTAAAAATTTAAATATAAGCTTTTATATGCATATTTTAGTGTATATTATAATATTAGAGTGTGTAACTTAATAGTTATTAGTAGTATGATCTTTGATTAACGTCTGATACAGATCCTATCTAGGCCCACGCAGACACTTGCCGTCGCAGGGGGGAAAACTTATAAATTGACAGGAAGAAAACCCTACTGTGTAGGGGACGGAAAAACCCTATAAGCCACCTCAGTAGGATAAAAAACCCCTGATTTGCCATGTTCGTCCATAGCAGCGGCCCTACGGGCCTACAGCTACGTCCTATTCTCCTTAAATGTTTAAACTCCATAGGAACCACTGCTTCCTTCTCTAGCTTATCTAAAGCTAGGGTTCACTACGTCCTAGCTAGGCCTTGCTATATGTGCTATATGCTTTATGTTCCATATCTTAACCATCCCCTATATGCTATCTCCTGTAGACCATTACCATATACGCCATGCCTCCCCCCCCCTAGAGCCATCGAAGGCGTAAGGGGGATTCATCCGTCTTAACTACCATAATACTAATAGCGGGATATATTGTGTTGTGTTTTAGGTATCTTTTATACCTAGGCCCCAGCTAGGCCCTTTCCAAGGGTTACTACTCCTTAAAAGGAGACAAGGAGAACCGTAGGTCGCAATCCAGGCTGCTAGGTATTTGGTAGTTGACGGCAAGTAACCGTATGCTCCGCGGGCGATCGCCCTAGGGGTTAGGAGGGGCCGTATATTTACTTGTTCATTCATAGTTGCCGTTTATTAATGTGAGGTCGTCAATGCTTTCAATTAGGGGTTAGGGGATGTTATCAAATACTACGCATCCATGTTGGATCGTACAGGTGCCCTAATAGAGCAGTATAGAAGTAGCTGTTATCATAAAGGGGTACCATTAGTGGTGGTTTTTAAGATCTCACCATCCCATGTAAAAACTTTTTACCACTGCCCATAACGCTCGCAACTACCACCACAAAGTTATATCGCACGCTGTGCGACGTCTCTGCGTTGGCTCTAAGTCTGAACTTCAAAGACCTAGGTTCGTAGCCGTCACCACGTATAGGTGCAGAGTCCGTTTTCGACGGCCTAATAGTTATTATAATATAGAGTTTAGGGGCTAAAAATAGAGATATTTCGAAATATCTTAACAACCACTAGACTATATACTTTTATATTATAATAGACACTAAAATAGGTATATTAGAGCTTATATTTAAATTTTTAGAAAATATTATTAAGTAGTGGTTGAGATATTTAATATTGAAATTTAGGCTTTTTGCTGTTCCCCGAAGTGATGCGCCCGGTAGTGTGATGCGCTCGGTGGTGGAACACGTTATATAGAATAACTTAAAGCCCTTAGGTAGCTACTATTTAAGGAAAAAGATATAATACTTATTACAAAAACCTTATTTAGTAAGAGTATAATAATGCAAGCAATACCATATCTCCTTTAGGCCTTAGTAGTAATTATTATCCTACTACTTAATATAATTAGCGCGGAGCAGAAAGTAAAGATTAAGGAGCTTCTTAAAATAAGGCTGGTTTATATATACGCCAAGACAATATCCGTACGTCTTTTATAGGAAATCCGCATTAGAGTATATACCTATATTTTAATATTGCCGGAGCTATTAGTTAGCAAAAGGTTTTATAAAACTCTTACTAACCCTACCTTTTATGCGTATATTAGCTTAGCGTTATAAATGCGCTATAATATAGCCATGATCGGAGTATAATCCTTCCCTATTTATACTCCACTTTGCTATACCTCTATAAGAGGGTTAAATTAAATAATAAGGGCTAGTATTAACCCCCTTCTTCTAATTATTCTAAGACGACGATATAGAGGCAGCTAGTTAAGCGTTGCTTTATATAGCAATACCTACCTAGTTATATAGCTTTACTTAAGCCCTATTATACGCCTTAACGCAACTTCCTATTGCCTTAATAGCTAACAAGCCTAGTAGCGAAACCTTTTACCACACATGCAACCTTACCAAAAGGTAGCGCCACACTTCAAAACTTACGCATACCCATCTTACCATCAAAAACAATCGATTTTCCAACTTTTAAGACTTAATTCCTACTGCCTAGCGAGCTAGAGGTGGATTAATTTGTTGTTTTACCCCCTTTTCCCCAACAGAAAATTCTTCTTAAGGGTGGTTCTAGCTTATAAGCGAAGCATGGACAGGAACACCAAAACCAAATACCAAAACCACGAAATATAGAGGCTAGATTTTCTTCTACCTTTTAGCCTAATCTCCCCAGAAATCTTCTAGTAGGATTAGTAAGGAGAAAAGGTATAAGGATAGTAAAAACTAGGAAACCCCCCTATAAGATACAAAATGCCAAGGCTCGGTAGGCCTAAAAAGAAACCTCCTATAGAAATAAGTGACGACAACGAGTCTATAGGCGAAACCCCTATAGAAAGAAATGATAATAGATTTCTATTTTCATCTTCTTTTTTTTCTTCTCCTAGCTTATCTAAGAAAGGAGAAAAAAGAGAACATCCTTAAACTTCTCCTAAAAAAGAAAACCAAAAACCTGTAAAAAAGAAACCAATAACTACTATGGATGGTATACCTAGTATATCTATACCTTTTCCTCCCCTTTTTCTAGAACAACACCTATAAAAGGCCCTAGAAAGCCTAACCCAGGCCTATAAAGGGCTAGAAGAAGAAGAAAAAGAAAAAAGAAACAAGTTAAATAGCTAGAGGACTATACACGTAGTATCCTAGTAGGAGAAAATCCCTTTATATAAGGAAAAGAAAAGGCAGATGATGTCCTAAAAGGACTAGTAGAAGAAGTAAGGGCTCTCTGTAAGGAGGTAGCCCCTACTAAGCAAACGTATGTAGAGAGACTAAAGAGGGGCCTGCCTTCTTCGTCCTCCTTACCCTCCTCACCACTACTACCTTCTACCCCTTCTCCTTCTAGTAGGAGCTTTACTTCTACTAGAAGTAAGAAAAAGCAGCTATAAGAAAGAAGGCTAGTCTTAATTACAAATGAAAAGGACTAACCTTTAGATACCTTCTCTATACGAAACAAAGTCAATTAACTATTTACATTAAAACTGCAAGTAGAAAAGCTAGTACTAGCGTCTATAGCTAGAACTAAAGGAAAATAAAATATTCTCCTTATAACTACATAAGAGTATAATGTAGATTTCCTAGTTAAATATAAGGATATCTGGCATAACTGCTTTACCTTCTAAAGAGAACAAAAACTAGAACCCTGGGTTTAAGTTATAGCCCATAGGGTCCCCACCCTACCTTTCCTAGAAGAGGGAGGCTCTAAGCTTCTAAAAGAAGAAATTGAGACCTTTAATTCTATAAAGATATAAGGACTACCTAGATGGATCTTATCTAGTGTAAAAAGACACAATCCATAAACCAGATTTGGCTCTATAGTTTTTACTATAGAGAATGAAGAAAAAAGATAAGAAATCCTTAAGTAAAAAGAAATCTTAATTGCAGGTACAGCTACTAAGATAGTAAAATACCTGGAAGTCTCTTTTACTACGCAGTGCACTAGCTGCCAAAAATTTGGCCATATAGGAGATAGATGCTCTACTAGAGCCTGTAGATTTTATACAGCTACACATCTATCTAAAGACCACTCCTGCTCTACCTGTATAACAATAGGCAAGCCTTGTTAACATACTACCCCTCTTTGCATTAATTGTAAAGGGAATTACTTTGCTAATAGTAGAGACTGTGAGACACTTTAAGCAGCTAAACTAGTATATAGTACTAGCTTAGAAGACTCTATGGAAGAATAGACAAAGCATAGGATTCTAGAAGGAGGTAACTCCTACTAGGCTCTTAAAAAGATATTAGAGAGCAAAAGGATAGGGATAGGTGTTAGGATTTCTTTTTTCCTATCGTTTCTTATTCCCTAGCAGTTGTAGCAACTTAGTATTTTACTAAGGAGCTGTAAACCCTTAAGGGTTTATAAACTACTAGGACATAGCTACTAGTATATATTAAGCTGCCTAGAAAGGATTTATGTATATAGAACTATAGCGCCATAGCCTAAGGCTGCATGCGTAGTATTGTACGTAGTATAATACAATTGATAATAAATAAATAAATAAAAAAACAAGCCTAGCCTAAGGTCAAGATAAGGTAAATAGGTAACTTAGCTTTTAAATAGCCCTAACAGTATATAGTTTAAAGGCGTTTATATAAAATTATAAACTAAAACTAAAAGCCCTTAATAGCGCCTTATCTAGCTAGAATAGCATTATATAATCCACTTTTAACGCCTGCCCTTTACGGAGTAGGACACTGCTTAAGTAGTAAACTTATCTTAGCCAATAAATCTTGTATATTTACTCCCCATCTATAGTAAAGGAGCTATTAGTGCGTTATAGGGTGATTTAGTTAGTATTCTAGCTAAGCCCTTTATAAGTACTCCGCCTTATATAGGCGGTATAATAACTTCTATTAATATGCCTTGCGTTAAGGGAGGATTTATATTTAAGACGCCGAGTAGCTAGCACTTAGAGGTATATAGACTTATACCCTTATTTATACGTTCTACTATTTTTAAGTATACCCCTTTTCTAAAGGATATTGTATTATATTAAACACTGCCGAAAAAGTTATTATTATATTCTATATCCCCAACAGTATTAATTACAACTTTTCCTTAAGTAATATTATATAATCCCTAAGTATTTGTAAGTATAGCGTTCCTAAATTATTAGTTAGTAAGTAGGAATTTATAAATAGAGAAACTGACTTTAGGGATAGCGACAGCAACTTAAAGGCGTTAACTGGTATAGAAAGTGACTTTAGTAATAAGGATTAAGAATAGGACGCAGAGATATTATATAGTAGGGAAAGTAGCTTTAATACTAAGGATTAAGAAATAGGGGTAGATAGTAATAAAGAGATATTAGTCGATAATAAGGCTAATAATATTAACTAAATATAGGCGATAATTAAATACAGTGTCCCTAACTTTATAGTCTTAAGTTTATAAGTATAGGGTATAAATATAAAGAAGAGTTCTAATAAAAGTTAGTAAAAGGATTAAACTTTTACTCCATTAAAAAAGAAAATAGAGATCTAACTGCTGGTTTTGGAAGGTTCTATCGCCGTTTTTAGAGGTCACGTTGCCAAAACTCCCCGCTGCCCTAAGCCTCTTACTTACCGGTCTAACGTTAAGCCTCTCGCTTACCGCCCTATACCCCTCGCTTTTTAATAGGCAGACTATAATCCTTCTATGTGCCTGGCGCTAAAGCTATATATACTCCATAGCTTCTACCTCTAATCTGTTTAATCTAGGCCCCGTTTCTCTTATTATTTACCCTCCCATCTCCTTAACCCTATATTGCTCTTTATATCCTTCCCACCATTATTACCCTAGGTTCTCTTTTAGCTCCCTAGAATACGGCGCGCTTAATTATTAGATCGCAGCTTATTGTCTAGCGTCACTAATAATAAGTATATAGGTACGGACAGCGATGGTGACAGCTATGGGACAGAACCAACCGTCTTCGACAGTAATACCAACAGTAATACCAACAGTAATACTAATAGTAACGCCAACTGCAATGCCGACAGGGGTATTAACTATAATGTTAATAGCATCGCTGGATCTAACAATGCTTATAAAGCGCCTGCTTAAGCATGGCTTTATAAGGATTAAGACTATCTACTAAAATACTACCTTAAACAGTTAGAAGAGTTTAAGGAATCCAATTTTATAACGCAGGACTATACCAATAGTAGTACAAATCTCCTTAACCGTATTAAAAAGCACTAGTATTAGTAAGTAATAACCTATTTAGCGACTTCCTCTTAGGCCTAACTTAGTAGAGAGCTAATAATTTCTAGATACTACACCTATGTAGGGAAAGACCCCAAGAAAACATACCAAGTCCTCTCGCTTTAGCTCCTTTATAGCTTTTTTAACTAGTTTCTAAATTAGAAATAAGGGAAAGGGGGTAGGAAATAGTACAGGACAAAGGCTTCTAGCTCGCTTAGCTTATACTAGAAGTACTATCGCCTTATATATAAGAAAGCCACTAGTAGGAAAATTCCTAGAAAACTAAACCACTAGATGCATAAGGTAAAGTGGAGCTAAGATATCTTTTTTAGGTACTTTGGAAACTAGTAAAGAAATATGGCTTAAGCAAGAAAAAGTAAGAAAAGACCATTATAGACGCGGAGGATCTCGCCCTAGTTCTTAAGACTAACTTAGTTATAACAAGGAAGAGATATATAGTTAGATAACATTAGATACAAGTCCATTTCTTACTATAGCTAGGCTTTTACACTATAAGCTGACTTAAAGCTCTTCTTAATCTATGCTACCGACATATAATAGTTATACTTATTCGCAACCTAGAAGGCGGGCCTTATAAGATTATGCTTAAGTTTATATTCAAATTCACTAAGGAATATCTTAGCATAAAAGAAGTATACGTTCTCTTTCTACCCTATTCCTCTTACCTTATACTTATAGAGAACTAGTAATACTTTCCTAATTCCTAAGATTATCTTTAACCCTTTACTTATTTTTAGCCCTTATATCTTTCTCCTAGGCCTTCTCTTTGCTAACTAAGCTTTTATACCCCCTAATCTAACGTCCATAGAGCAGCTTAGCAAGCTATATATTAAGCCTAGGCATAACAAGTTACCACTACCACTCTGTTCAAACCTAGATAATATCCCTGTATTTCAGCGATTAATTAAAACCCCCCATAGCCACAAGGTCTTACTTAACTAGCCTTTACTATACTTAACTCTTTTGCCCTAGATTAAGGACCTTGGCATAATTATAGGATTATAGCAGGTTGTGCGCCTATATAGTCTCTATTACAGCGCAGGCAAGGTATTTAATAAGAATAGTAAATTCTACTAAACCCTTTCTAACGCCTATACTACCAGGTAATATAAGTAACGCCCTCTAGAACCTAATAATGCAGTATACTAACGCTTAAACATTCCTAAAGCACTACCTTCCATGGTATATTGGCGTAGATATATAGGCAATCGTTTAAGGCTTAGAGCCTTAAGAAAAGTTAATAAAAGCGGTATGCCGAATAAGTCAAATAATTAACCCGTGGTAGCTATAGCACCTAATAATAGAACAATTCTTATTAGTAAACGAGAACCCGCGCATTTATACCTTAATTGAAATTCAAAATAAGCTAAAGCTTAGCCTTAAGCGCAAAACCATAGGAAGTATAGAATACCAAAAACTTAGCCAAGAAATTATAAATAAAAGGCAACGTTAGAGAAATGCGCTATTAGAAAATATTAAGAAGAATTAGAATAATAAATAAGCTATAATTAATATTAAGCGGCAACTTTCTAGGGATAAATTTAGTGAGGATATTAAAGCAACCTTAAAATCTGGCGATAATAGATTAGTTAAACATAAACGCCTTATCTAAGCGATTATAACACTTCTTAGCATATTACTAGAAGATAAAATATACAGGCGCAATAATACCATTAATGCGGTCGTAAATTACTGTAATGTTAAGGAAGGTAGATTATATCGGCAAAATTATTACCAGAAACAGTTTAGGATAAATATTAACCTTAGCAGAGTTAAGATTAAAGAAGATGCTAGGATTTTAGAAGCTGCTAAGGCGCTAAAGAGGGCAAAGTCATCCCTATATAAGAAGAAAAGACCAAAAATATACTTTATCTGCCTTAGAAATGAAAAGCTCGCAATTAGTAAGCGTATATATAAGTTCCGCACTCTGGCTGCTCTTATAAAGCATTTCTAATAAGCGCATCTCTCTAAACTCCTATAGTAGGGTAAGGTTAAATGTAACGTTTGCAAAGTAACCCTTAAGCACAAAATGCATCTTTAGAACTATGCGCTTAGTATACATAGGACCTTTTCCTAGTCATTGCGCGCTTATCTTATTATTCTTTGTTGCTTTTTATTTTATTTTAGTCTATTATTATCCAATCCTATTCTAGTATTTAATAGAATAGATGCAATGACTGGGATTTTATAATTTGTCTAAGGCAAGGGGTAATAAGTAAGGTAAGGGTGAGGTAAAGGGTAGTAAGGTAAAGGGTAAGGTAAAGGGTAAGGTAAGGGAGGGGGTAAGGGGTAAGGGGTAAGGGGTAAGGGGTAAGGGGTAAGGGGTAAAAGGTAAGGGGTAAGGGGTAAAAGGTAAGGTAATAGATAATAGGTGGCTAATGGGGGATAGATTATATAGTTGCTATACAATATCTAACGGACCGACTATGGACGAGATATATATTTAAATTTCTTAGATTAATCCAAACGGAGAAAGAAAGAGATTATATAATAACTTCCTACCTAAGCTAATCTCCTAAGCTATGTATCTTTACTTATATATAATACTGGCACTTTTTGCAACAAAGTATATAAGGGCGATTAGGGTTGGATAGATAACTACTGTCCTTAATATAACATATAAACTCGGCGCTGCAACCGATATTATAATAGGTCCTAGTAGAGTAGAGGGTATTAAGACAGTTATTAATATTTTCGCTTTTACGCTTAGCCGCGGCGTACCTTGCCTTAGCGGATTAAAGTAGTAATTCTATTTATTATAGCTAAGACTAGACAGCTTAAAGTTTCTATATAAAAATTTCCTCTATATCCTTAAATGCGGTAATCGCTGTCTATATAATGCTAATAGCGAAATCGCTTATAACATCTAGCTCTATAAAGTCCTTAAGTTTAATAAGCTCTTTAATATACTCAGCTACTGTTAAGGTAACTATATTATATAATACTAAGTTGCCTATTAGGCTAAAGACATCTTTAATAACATTAGGGAACCCATCCGCAGACTAGCTGGTTCCTAGAATATATTAGATTTTTATATTCGCAAGCTCTTTTAGCTGTAGTATATTATAGTAATTAGCAATTGCATTAACACGGACATGGTAAAGTTTAATATTGGCCGTTGTCAGCCACACTATTATATCTTTATTATCGCCACCGCCATTGTTATAGTCCCTCTTATATATAAATTGGATTATTCTCTTAATGGTGCTAGAGTTGAATTCGTTAATATTTATAATATTAGTTACCGCCTTCTACCTATTAGTTAGTTAGTTAGGGTCAATTCTATAAGATGTTTAGTTAGCTTTTACCTAAAAGCCTCTATTACAGGTATCTGCAAGTATAGAAGATTGGGTGTATATAATTACTTTATAGACTTTAAACTCTAGCCCCTAGTATATAAGTTTTAAGTTACTATATTTCTTACTATTTATAAGCTGCGCTAAGCTAAACGGAATACTTTTAAATGTTATATTTTGTTGGTTTTCTTTCCTAGTTTTAGTTTTAACTATATCCTAAGTAATATTTAAGGGAGTGATTTGGTGTTAAATAGGACAATTAAGAACAAAAACTTTGCTTTATTGAATATGGCTCTAGAACCTCTATATATATATTAAAAAGTCGTTATTAGCTTCATCTAATCTATGACAGATTTGGCTAATTAGTTAGAGCCTTAAACGTTAGTCGCTTAACTAAGGACTTATATAACTTCTAAAGTTCTAGGAAGGGTAAGTAGTAAGGTATACAGCCGCAGCGCTTAGAAGCAGTTAGGTTATATAATAAAGGCTTAGTTAGAGGAGTGTTCCAATAGCTTAGGTTAAGGCTCTATACTCTAAGCCACATTAAGTAAAGCTAAATAGTATTATATTCCTGTGTACCGGCCCGCCAATTACACTATTCCTACACCTCTAAGAGCGGTTTCCTAGCTGTTGACCTTTTTATTATTGGCTAGTTAAAGTATACTTTTTAGATAAGGGGCACTGACTAGATTCTTAGTTAATTACTTTATAAGTCTTAGAGATACTATATTCCCTGCTAACAATTTGCTAACTAAGTAAGTAAATTAATAAAACTAACCTTGCGAATATACTATTATATAAAGCTTAGTAGATAAAAATATATTTCCTAAATTAATAGGATCTAGTACAAAGAGTAATTATATAATGCTTTAGTATATTTAAGATACCTTAGAATTATATAACTTTACCATTATTAGCATTGACAAAATGTCTTTTAGGAAATAATTCACTATCCTCTATTATTAGAGGGAACTCTCCTAATACGTTAGATATTTATTTAACATTTTACGCATATTATAGAGGGCTTATATGTACTAAAATTAGCTAAAAGTACTAAAGAATAATACTAAGAAGTAATAGAAGAGGTATATAATACAATATCGTTATATATTTATAGTAGAGGCATAAAACCTAAAGGATCCTAACCATGCTCTATATTGCTATAGTACTTATCCCTTATATGGCCGCATCTATATAGCAATATTGCAGTCTTTCTAGAGAACCCTAAACTTGAGTAAAACTAGCACTAGGAGATACTTTTAAAGAGAAAATTCGGTTCTAAGTAATGTAGTTATTTAAATAAGGCCGCCGAGGAGTTTAAGAAAGATTAGATAGTGGATAAATTTAATAATAGAGAGTGGAACTAAACTCCTTGCATTAATTTATCCCCCTTATTTCCCGTTATTCCCCTATCTATCTTTTCTATTAGTTTTCTAGCCTTTTTTAATTTATTTAGGAGAGTTACCTAGTTATACCTCCACCTATAAACGCATTATAAACCCGCCAGTAAGCATTCTAGGCAAGGTTTATTGCCATCACTATTACACTTAAGTTTCTTTAAGAAGTATTAAAAGCACAATCTTATTCTCCTTAGCACTTAAATTTATAAGTCTTAACTATAGCTAGCAACAGCCCTTGCCCTATAACGCCCCTTATATATCTTAAAGAGGTTACCTTAAAAGAAAGTTCTAAGGCATTTATTGTAATAGTAGGTCGGCTCTTTGTCTATAAGAGTTAGGAATATACACTGCGGTTAAATAGAGTAGAGGCCTATAGGATTTTTAGTATTAGTTTAAGTGCCCCACTTAATAATAACTTTTTATATAATTTTTATAGTTACATATATAAATTTCCTAAATTGGTAGCCGCCCCTCTATAGGTAAACTGTTAACTCTAGTAACTATAGAGCAGAGTATCCTTTTCCTTACCTATTTCTATTTTATTACGGCAGTTAGTAGTTAAAAGTAGACGGCTAAGTTTATATACAATATTAAAGAAGTTTAAAATGCAGAAATATATAGAATTAAAGATATGGACTACTAAGAGGAGGCGGGATATAAAGTTTCTATATATTAACGTGGCGTTAATACTAATATTATATATGGAATAATCTGGCGTATTAACAATTAATATAGTAATATAAGCATTCCTAATATAGAATACTAGATCTCTCTCTATTTAAAGCGTAAGGCATTCTACTATTTCGCGTTCTAGATAGTAGAAGAGTAGAATATAAAAAGTTAAAAAGATAGATTATTAGGAAGCGGACTGCTAAGCTAAACCTTTAGAAGTTTTAGAGTCCTATATCCAGGAAACGCTACGCAAGTAAAAGAAGCAAGTAAGGAAAAAGGGCTACTTTAATTACCTATAATACTTATAGGGAACATATATCGTGCTTATTGCTATTATTTAGAGTATGCATACTCCTAAATTGTTTTAGTTTTAAGACGGCTTATCTTCTTAAATAGGCAATAAGCTTTAGAGATAAATCTAATTAGCTTCTACTAAGCCTATTAAATAATTATAGCAAAGGCTTATAGAATATAGAGAGTTGCAAAATAAGGCTTAGGTTATCTAACCTTAAGGATCTCCTATAATTTGGCTTAGATTATATCTAGGATAACATTAAGAGGAAAGAAAGTAATATTAGCTTCTTAATTAGCTCTTATCTGAATTATAGCGGAACCCCAAATAGTTTAGTGGTTTATAGTAACTACTAAATCTTAGATGCCTTTGCACCGCAACTACCAAATTATAAACACCTCCATATTACAACTACTAAATTATAGACACTTCTACACCAAGACTACTAAATTATAGACACTTCTACACCAAGACTACTAAATTATAGACGCTTTATACCGTAAGCACTAGTATAAAGAGCCCTATATTAAGATCTAATCTAATTATAATATGCGTACTAGATTTAATAGTATTAGTAATAGATCCTAGTAGCTTAAAATAGCGAAGGGGATATACTTATTACTTATCTAGTGTTTATCTAGAGGGCCCTATATAGTGTTGCGTAATATAAGCTCCTATATAAATACTTTATTAATTTCTAGCACTCTTTAGTAGTAATAAGGATCTTAGGTACCCTGCTTTTCTAACGCTTAAAGCAATATATACTCTTTTAATTAGTAATCCTTTATATTTAAGAATAAAATGCTCAAATTTATTGCTGTTATTTAATATCTTTAATATCCATTCCCTTTTATTTACTACTAGTAATATATAATTATACCTAGGTTTACTATAAGTGTACTTATCTCCGCTATACTGTAAGAGCTTAGTGTATAAAATATTAGGAGACGTAAAAAAGATATCTGGTAAATATTATTGTAATATAAAAGCAAATACTTAAGCCATTAATGTATAACTAATTTTCTGTTATAGTAAATATAGGCTTAATAAAAACTATAGTGCGCCTTTATAGGTCTATACAGAGGCCCAAGAAGCTTATATAAGAATTTCTTTTAGGTAACTGCAAATATATATTAAACTAAGAGGCTTACTTAAATATGTATAAGGCAAAGGAGGAAATGATTTAATAAACGTAAAGGGGGCTACGCATTACTAGCAAAAGGCGTATATAATTCTCTTCTTTGTAAATACACTATAAATAAGCATTTAGGATAGAGAAACCAAACTATCTCTAATAAAGTATTTGATGTGTTCTAAACCTAGCAATAAGTGATAGTTATTGTATATATCCGGCCCAAACAAAACTTGCTTTAAAACGGCCCTTAGATAGTAAGACCTTAGATATAGGCTAGGTAAACCTTAGTATATATACTTATAACATTCTACTAACTACCTGTCTGTTAAATATATCTAATAGCTTTTAAATAGAATAGTAGTAAGTAGCTCTTTATATACTACAGACGGTATATACACTAATATTTATAAAGAAACTAATTTATACAATAAATATATCTATAAAAACATCTCCACCTCACCCCTAATATGCTAAACGTTAATATCTATTAAAGAGAAAAGATGCCAACCTATAATACCATTTATTTATATTATATAAAGATCTTGCTACGCGAGTTAGTATTTTAAAGGAGATATTTAGGCTATTGCCTATAATATAAGTGGACAAAGCCGCCTTTATTAAGGCCGTCACCGGTTATATTCTCGCCCTTAAATATTATATAGGAGCTAGACATTTTCAATCCCTAAAGTTAAAAGGAGAGTAAAATTGTCCTATTAAAGATTGCAACAGAAATTACTAGCGTTTAAATTTATATTATAAGTATATTAAAACTTTAGAGGGATTTAGATATAAGATTTTAAAATATTATCTTAACTAGGATACATATCTACTATACAGCCACTAATTTAACTCTTCTACTAGTCTTCTTTAATATAAGCGGAAAGCTTATAGTATAGAAGCTTTATCACGGACTTAAATATTTATATTATTTATAACATATGTTAAGAAGAGTATATTATAAAATTATATTATTTTAGAAATGCTTATAGAGATATAGACTTATAACTAGCAGAGGCTAGCAATTAAATAAAACAAACAGAAGACTCTATTATTTACATACCTTATATAGACTTGCTAAAATCTAGCTTTAATAGCTGTGGCTAAGGAGAATCTATTTCTCTAAACGCTAAAATAGGCCCCTTAACTTTAAAAGCCAAAAATAGCACTTAAATACTTATCCTAACATCTTTTACAGGAGGAGACTTTAAATTCACTATAGCACTAAGTACTGCGCTATATATAATTAAACCTAAAGCACAAGAAGGTAAAAGGGTATTTAAGTTCTCTATAGCACTAAGTGCTGCTAAAGAGGGTTTTAGATTTACTATAGATCTATATACTAATTTTTCTGTTAAACCTAAAGCTAGAAGGGACTTTAAGTTAAGGTCACTAAGTGCTAATGTGGTTAGGTTAAATAAAAATGGTACTAAAGGGGATTTTAGATATATAGCTCTGTATATAGAGTTTCCAGTAGGTAAACTGGGGGGTTATAGTAAGGGGATTTTTAAATTTAGTATAGAACCTTACACCACTAATATTCCCTTTATAGATCTTATATTTAGAGTGGGTTAAGGTTAATAGGCACAGCTTTAGGACTCTTGGTAAAGAGATTAGATAAAATATATCTTAAATAATGTAAACTAGTTATGTCTTGCTACCTATTAAGTGGGCTTATTCCCATTCTATATATAATAAATTACTATTACTTTCCCTTCTCTAACAGTAGGAGTTAAACTTAATTATCTCAGCTACCTATTATAAATAATACTGATTTTAATAAGAGCTAGCTTAATTAGTAGGCGCAATTACCTATATATCCCCTCCATATACTTTAATAATAGATATTTTATTAGTCTCTTTTTTTTAAAGGGCTAGGTTATACTATACAATATATCTCTAATTAGTATCTCCTCTAAGATAATAGCAACTAATAGTAATAATATTATTGTTATTAGCTAGCTATTTTTAATCTAGTAATTATCCAATTATAAGTATAGTATATTAAGGGAAATTATATTCTTTAATATATAAGACTTAAAAACTACTATCCTTAGTAGAACTAATAAGGGCATTTATAAACTTTAAAGGTATTAGTAAGCAGAGTTTTTTTTTTAAAAGGAAAGAAAACTGGTATAACCTTATTCTTGTTAATTTGCGGCCACTTTAAAATGGCATTAGTTGCACCTTTAAGGACTATAATGCCTTAATCTTGCAGAAGCTATAGGATAAGACGGGTAGAGTTTTTATTAGATAGGTCTAGCGACCACTCCTCCTAGTATTTATAGACTTTAAGGGTAAGGGAGCTCATGTCTTTAACTTAAAGAAAATCTTAACCTTTGCATAACGTGATTTAAATTTAAGGCTAATTGCTTTACTAATACTAAGAAAACTGGAAAACTAAACATATAAATAAGAGTAAAATTTAATTAAGAAATAACCTATACCCTAATAAAGCCTTTATTTATCTAATAATAAGGCGCTCCCTATATGTTATATATTTAGTAATATACTCTTAGTTCTTGTTATTATATACTAGGTATATAACTACCTAGCGCATTATATCTAACTACTAGAAAACATTTGCAGTAAAGTCATTTATTACCATTTAGAATAACATTTTCTAGTAATTAGCTTAGTATTCCGTAATTATTTAGCTATATATATATTACTAACCTTATTTTAGTTCTACACTATATCTAGTTAATCTAGGGTATTAGTATAACAGAGGCTTAATAACTAAAAAGCACTAAATCCATTATTGCGTCTACTCTATATATATACACTTAAAACGCAAGTCAGCCTAATAGTGCACCTAAAGAGGCGGATAGCTCTTATATATATAAGGCAACTATTAATAGAACTTAGCCTCTAAGCCTTATGCCCAACTTATAAAAAGAATTAGAGGTTAAGTGGGACTTATTATATACCAATATATTTAGAGGAACAGTCCCTATTTCTAGGATTACTTACCTTTAATATAAATTGTCTCTTCTAATTTAACTACTTAAGAGCAAGGCGGCGGCTTATTTTTATATAACCTTTCCCACCTAATAGTAGCTATCCAACTATGTCTCTAACTGGTATCAATTGGTGTTTCCTAGATATTATAGAGTTTTATTCTAGGCGCCAGATTTAGTTATAACTTAGTATTACTTTAATATTTGCTTATAGATTTTAATCCTTATTTATAATTACTAGCTTATTTAATCTTTAATTAAGGGATAACAACTACGTTAAAGCTATAGATTTAGATTTAAATATGCTCAGCTAAAAGAGGCAGTAATTACCATATTGGCCGTAAATAGCGGCTTTAATTTTCAGTATATCTATAATTTAGTGGTTATAGTACAGAGGCGTCTATAATTTAGTAGTTGCGGTGCACTACATCTAGGATTTAGTAGTTACTGTGTAAAACGCCTCCCTTAGCCCCCTAAAGTCAGCCCGTCCCGCCTGCCCTAATACATCTATAGTCTTATACTAACTTTGTTTACCTTAGGAGATAGTATATAACCCCCTAGAAAAGCATTTCTAATATTGCATCAGCTCTTCTATAAGTTGTAATAGGATATTTAAGGCTAGTTCCCTATAACTTCTGGTATTGCTAGCATAGATATAAGGGCGGCAGGTTAACTAGGGCGAAGATATAATTACCTTCTCCCTTTACCGCTCTTAGTTATTTTAGTTATAAAAATACACAATTATTAGTTTGCCTATGCTACGTATTTTTATATATAGTTCTTTTATTACTTTATACTATTCCGTATTATACTTTATTAATACTATAAGCCAAGCCACTTCTAGGAGCATCTTTTGCTTTAGGTACTCCTCTTTTTTATTTTTCCTAAACTTATTATTAGGCTTCTTATTTAGCAGTATAAGAAGCTCTAAAAAGTCTACCCACCCCAAGACTTATTATAGCTAATAACTTAGTTACTAAAGTCTCTATTATTACTTATATTGGTTATCTAGGTTTATGAGGCCACTATATTAAAGGAATCCATTAATAGGGAACTAGGTTATAAGTCTATAAAACTCCTATAAGTAATACTGCTAAAGCCCCCACCTAATACACTAGGTACTTGTTATCACCATTTTATTCCCTTCCCTACTCCAGCCTTCTAGTATAGTGCTATTATTCTTAATATTAAACTGACTTTTAGTACGCATCTTAATAGCTTTAGGAAGCATCTCAGTATAGGTTCCATTTGCTACAGCCTAACTTATTATAGAGTGGGAGTGGCATACACGTCTAGGCTGTAATATATCTTCCTAGGTTATAGTAAAACAAATCTAGTTAGATAAAGCATCGCGAATAATTATACTTAGTACAATTATTAGCTTTTTTCTAGCTATAATAGGTTTAATTCTTCTTGTCTTGTCTTAGACGGATTATTACCTCTTAATAAGCAAATTATCTAACCTTTAAAGAAATCCTCTAATATAAGGTAGTGGGTATACATTACAGCGTTTACAGTAATATCTTTATCAGAATATATAGGTTTTTGGAATTTTAAATTGCAAGAAAGTAATAGGATTAGAGATAGAAACCCTAATATCTAAAGCCATTTAAGTATCCACTTCTTTACGCTAGTAATTAGGCTAAAGTAGTATTTATTATAGTATTTATAGCGTTTATAATTAGTTAAGAGCATTTATAAAACCGTACTTATCCCTTAACCGTAAATTCGCGTCTAACCATTATTAATAAAAACTAGCTAATCAATCAAGCCGAATTTAACACTTATATTATTATGGGGCCATAATAAGCATTTTAACCTCTGTAGCTTAGTTCTCCCTTATCTATAAGCATTGGGGATATAGGAAGGCATATTAAAGCAAAAGTTACTAGGGGCGGGATTTTCACACTAATTTAAGGCTTTATTGGTGGCGTCTAGGGATAGTAAGCAGGTTATACCGGTTAGAACAGTTAGAATGGTTAGAATGGTTAAATTAGTTAGAGTAATATAATTAGTCGAAACAGTTAGGTCTTTATCTTATAACCCCACTTAAGTTATATACATTATCCTAATCTTCTATTTTAACGCCACTATATTTTACAAGTCTAGCCTAGACGCATATACTGCTGTAGGATATATAGAGGATAAATGGAAATACTTCTTAGTAAGCCATATATTGCACATACTGTAAAGTATTAGTTAACACTGGGTAGTTCTTATTATATAAGAAAGCTAAGAATCTTATTAAAACCTATAATTCTTAGATATAGGTTCCTATACCTATATAGAAGAAGGTTTAAACCTATATAGCGGACAAGCTATAGGAAGAGGAGATATCCCCAATATATAATAAAGTTTTTCAGTGGCGTATATTATAGGCTATTAAAAGCAATTTCCCTAGGGTATAATCCTAGGGCATAATTCCATCTGGTCAGTTTTAGTTATAAATAGTTAATGCAAATACTTATTTAAGTTTTAGCGTAATAAGAGGCAAGCCAATTAAGCAGTTAATCTAAGACACTGGATAGGCCTTAGGATCCTACAAACCAATTAAGTATTAAACCTAAAATACCATATAAGTTGCCTTAGAACCCTATAAAGAGAGGGAATAAGGATGTATAACGCAGGTAAAGAACCAATATAAAGCGGGTATTTAGTGGAAGGGGGATTCTGTCCCAAAGCGTTAGATTAATACCACTTAATACTAGTTTACTATATGGCCCTTTTCTATCCGCCTAATCTAAACTCCCCTAACGTATATAGAATCTACTATATATGCCTACGCTCTACTAGATACTAACTAAGAGTTACTATTATCCTAGTCCCTATCCGTTGGATAATTTCGCTCTATATACATTCTTGTCTAGTATCTAGGCCCCAATCCAATATTAAGTTTTAATAATAATTCTACCTTATTTTCAATTCTTTAGCTATTTAAGGGAGACTAGGTATAAAGGGTCTAGTAGGCTGTCTTACTTAAAAATTATTATAGTAAATATATCTTATTTTATAAAACCACAAATTATACAGCTATTTAAGACTGTTAATTATATCTATTCCGTCCTTCTAGTTATTTCTTTCCTCTCCTATACTATGCAATCTATAAAATTGTAGTTATTACTAGTTACACATAGGAAGCGGCCAACTTATATATTGTAGATGGTGGTAGGAATTGTAGCCAGCTATATAAGTGTTTAAATTCTATAACTATAAGCATATTTAATAATGGCCAGGGTATAAAAGGTATTCTTTAGGCTATATACCAGCAAATTACTCTATATACATATATATAACGTCCCTATATAGAATTATAGTTCTATATTAACTAGACATTTAGGTCTTTATAAAAAGTTTAATACTTATATAGAGTACTATTTAAATCCTTTTTTAACTCAAATTAATTTACCTAAGGCATTCTTATTTTAGCTCTTGCCTAATTACCTATATCCTTAAAGTCGCCCGTTTTATCGTCCTCGATATTAGCTAATTAATTAACGTCTATTAAGTTATGCGCTTTATAATACTAATTCTAAGGATATTTCTATTGGTTAGGCTCTTTATCCTATATAGAATATTTTACCTAGTAAGCGAAGCGGAACCGCTATTTAAGTAGCCTTAAGCTAGTAATATTAAAAGCTGGCGGGATTGTATAGAGGATCTTTTAGTAGTTATACTATACCTACGGCCAAAGGACTTAAAAACATGGTCGTTACTTTGCCTAGTAGGTATCCTATAAATCTTAGCTAGGCCACTAGCAATATTGCCATTAATACAAATAGGTATACTTATAGATGCCGCTATAGGTAGATCTAGTCTATATTCTTATCCTTTCTAAATTGCATTAACTAACCGCTAAAGGTTCCATTCCTATTTAAGAATTTGTCTTATAGGTAATGGCACTACTTACCTTTATTCTAAACTGGTCTAACTAGTATATAAAGGGGTACATTATAGAATATTTAATATATAACCTAAAAGAGCACGCCTTAAGACACGTTATAACACTCTTACTGGACTTCTATAGCAATAATAGCTCTGGGGAAGTCTTAGAGGTTATAGTCTTAGGAGAATAGTATATCCATCTTACGGAGAGTCTAATCCTTAATTTAATACCTTCTATAATTAACGTTATTACCTTTATAGTTTATTTCTCGCACTTTATTAATATATATATAGGACTTATTATAATAGGCGTAATCGTTATTTATATTTAGACTAAACTTATTAAAAACCCTAAGCTTTTTTAAATACATTAAGACTATAGTATAAATAGGTATAAGGAGGGCTAGATTAAGTATAATATAGTTATATACTAGAATCTAGTAAAAACAGCCAATTATTAAGATTAGGAGTGGCGTGGATATTTCTTTATATTAATAGATAGCAACAAACTAGGATTATAGATAAAGTATCTATAACTTTTTACTAGTCTGTTTAGGGAGGGATTAAAAGCAATTAGCCTAGCAATCTTAGTGCTAGTCTTACTTCTTCGCCTTATATAGAATACTGCAAGTATAGGCGGCTTGTTTATTTTAATCGGTTTCTAATAAAATATATTTACGTTTATAGGCTATCTTATACAAATGTATAATATACTAATAGGCTACCTTAGTATAGGAGAACGCTTTTCTAAACTTTTTTAAACTAAGCTATCTATTATTAATAAAGAAGGAGTAATATACCTTAAGGTTACCACCGGCCACGTTAAATTTAACAATGTTTTATTTTCTTACGCTAATAAGCCAGTAGTAAAGAAGATTAGTTTTATAGTTAAGGGCGGAAAAACTATTATGCTTATTAGACTAACTAGGAGCGGCAAGTCTATGCTTCTTAATCTCCTAAAGCGGTTTATTAACCCTAGTAAAGGAAGCATTAAAATTAATAGCTAAAATATCAGCGATATTACACTAAGAAGTCTGCGAGAAAATATTATAGTTATACCCTAAAACCTTAAAATACTAAGCAAGTTAATTAGGGAAACTGTACCATATGGGCTCCATACTAATAATATTAAAATTATAAAAAGCTACAAAGCCGCTTCTATACATAAATGGATTATAAATTATAATGCTGGATATAACACAGTGGTTAGAAAAGGAGGTATTAAACTCTTAGGCAGTAAGCGTTAACACATTGCCATCGCAAGGGCCTTTCTTAAAAATCTAAAGATTTTGCTTTTTAATAAAGCCATATCTACTATAGATAATATAACAGAGAAATTAATTCGCGAATCGCTTAAAAGTTAGGGGGAAGGTTAAATAATTTTAACTGTTGCTTATTGTCTTAGCATAGTTAAGGGTGCTAATAAAATTATTTTCTTAGAAAAAGGAGAGATAAAAGAAAGGGGAAGTTATACTAAGTTGCTTAACTAATATAGATTATACTATAAAATATAGATAGTGCTAGATAATATAGATGGAACAGAGGGGGTTAAAAGCTAGTATATACGCCTTGCAGATAGCATATACGCCTTATAGATAGCATATACGCCTTATAGATAGCATATACGCCTTATAGATAGCATGGTACACATTAGTAACTATAAAATAATATATAGCCCGTAGAATAAGAGCTTATATAATATACCAAGACTTCTACCTTTTAGGCTGCCCCATATATCCACCTATAAATTCCTAACTTTTAGCCTTCCTATTCTTAATCCTAGTAAAGAATATCCAGTATAAAAAATTACACGCAACTATTAGAGCAACTTAAAAAGCTTAATCTTAGTACTAGATCTAACCAGGAAGAAAACACGCTTATTAAACCCGCCTAAAAAGATTACCCTAAGAGTTATAAACCACGCATTATAAGTTTTGCTATTAGATAATTCCACAGGCCCTATAATAACAATTTTAGTCACCATAGCAACGTTGGATTTGCGTATATATCCTTCTATAATAATATTAAAAGGCCTAATAAAAGGTATAGTAATATTATAACGGAGCTAGACTTAAGGAAAGGTGCCCTAATTATAAGCATTTAAAGTGCGTATAGTGTAAACCTATATAGGCCTTGACCACTATTGCTGTTTTAATGGTGCTAATATAGGCTATATAGATTTTCCGCAATGGAAGTTGCAGAGGCTAGCTACTCTTAGTCTCCTATATCCAGCTATTTGGTCTAGTATTATATAAGTCTAGCCATTTTAATTATTAAGCTTATTATAATCGCTGCTAGTATTACTATAGAGATAGTCCACTAAAATGTAAAATAACGTATATATATAAACATAAAGCCTGTAAAGAATGTCTAGTGGAACTAGAAAAAGAGCTAAATATAGAGTTAGATATAACAACTTGGTGCCTTATAGATATACCGTATAAAGAGTTAAATATATTAGATATAAAAACTTAGTACTATATAAGCATACCTACTTATATTTGTGTAGCACTGCTAACAGTAAGAGAGTGTTAATATTAAGCCAAACACGGACCTATTAAAGGACCTATTAAAGTTTACAAATATACGCACCTTTATTATTTCAAGTACGAATATAAGTTTTATTAGGGAAGGTAGCTATAACACTAATACTAGGAGCTGTAAATAAGAGGGGTAGTAGCAATAAGGATCTAGTTATAGTTTATTTTTAGTCTTAGAGTTAAAAAGCACTATATATTTAGCACAGTTTGTTAGATTAAAATTAAATAGTGCTAGCTATTAGAGGATAAATTTAATACGCGCTTATAAATGCTCCTATATCTATATTCCACTACTCTAACCATTATTCCTTACTTCCTCCATAACGATTTCCTTTAGGCACCATTAATTAATTAAGAAATTCCATAAAAAGAGCGAGCTGGGTAGTTAGGCGTAGTGCCCTTTAAACATACAGCTAGGATCTTAATGGATTTAGCAGCTATAGCTTTAGTCCTATAAGCTAGGAGCTTATAGGAGCTAGGGGCTTATAGGAGCTAGGAGATCCTATAAAGTAGGTAATTATATAAGTAGGGTAGTCTAACCTAGCGCCCTCTAATTAATACCTAGTGTGCAAACTAGGTATTAATAGGTTTAATAACTTCAGCTTTAATTATATAAGCTAAATACTTATAAAAACTGGCCAATTCTATAAGCTAGGTAATTATGCGAGTATAATGCTTATAGGAGCTAGGCAATCCTATAAGCTAGGTAATTGTATAAGCTAGGCAATTATGCGAACTAGGTAATTATGCAAGCTAGATACTTATAGGAGCTAGCCAATTCTATAAGCTAGGTAATTATACAAGCTAAGTAACTATATAGGTATAGTGCTTATAGGAGCTAGGCAATCCTATAAGCTAGGTAATTGTATAAGCTAGGCGATTATGCAAACTAGGCAATTATATAAGCTAGGTAATTATGCAAGCTAGGTAATTATACAAGCTAGGTAATTATACAAACTAGGTAATTATATAAATTAGGTAATTGTGCAAGCTAGGCAATTATACAAGTAAAGTAAT
>Ga0307507_10003631_pt1 | contig 29303 bp, 30 predicted proteins | sample 7_EM_MG_FD_207223 | JGI IMG/M metagenome (GOLD analysis project Ga0307507, IMG submission 207223) | Populus trichocarpa ectomycorrhiza microbial communities from riparian zone in the Pacific Northwest, United States - 7_EM | ecosystem: Host-associated > Plants > Roots > Unclassified | place... | reverse complement strand
GTGGTGAAACTGCTGCTCGCACGGAACGATATCAATGCCGACAAACCAGACAGTGATGGTGAAACCCCACTCTGGCGGGCTTCTAGGAATGGGCGTGAAGGGGTGGTGAAACTGCTGCTCGCACGGAGCGATGTCGATGCCGACAAACCAGTCAGCAATGGTGAAACCCCACTCTCGCGGGCTTCTAGGAATGGGCGTGAAGGGGTGGTGAAACTACTGCTCGCACGGAACGATGTCAATGCCAACAAGGCAGACGGCTATGGTGAAACCCCGCTCTCGCGCGCTTCTAGGAATGGGCATGAAGGGGTGGTGAAACTGCTACTCGCACGGAACGATGTCGATGCCGATAAGTCAGACAACTGCAGTTGAACACCAGTCTAGTGGACCCCTTCGGGTGGGCATGAGGGGGAGGTGAGGCTGCATCTCGCACGGAATGACCCTAATGCTAACAACTTTGGCTGCCTTGGTCAAACACCACTCTGGTGCCCTTTTTCTGATCGGCAGAGGGGCGAGACTACTGCTTGCACAGGATGATGCCCATCTTAACAAGCTAGACAATAATTGTCGGATACTGCTCTTGATCGCCTCTATCTACCGGCATAAGGAGATTGTAGCACTCCTCTAGCCTCGGGCAACTTTGGTCTCTGTGGAATGGTCTTCAAGAGTGATTTCTTTACATTACTTTTCTGTACACACTTATCTACATCCTTTTCACAAGAGTTTACCTATACATGCTCTCTGTCAGTCCATTTCACGCATTTCCCCCGAATCTCTTTACGGCTACTTGGTACATCCGTTGCCCTTTCGCGGACACTCTCGGCCTCCTTTTTCCTCCGTTTCCCTTTTTCTCCAAACTCCCATCACTGAACTTATCCTGCGCTGTGCTTGTTGGGGGAAAGTACTTTATTATCTCTTGTAATATATTCATTTGATCCTCTCGGGTCTTTTGTTTTCATAGTTTAGTAGATTAGGATACTACTAGCGTATTGGGATGCTTAAGGTCATGGCTTTATAAGCTTCGAGGGCGTAGTTTTCTATATTTATAGATTAACTTTATCTCTTGATCGAGCACTGTATGATCGATCATGATCTGATCGTGTCCATCACTACTCTTGCCCAATGTCACACTTTATTTCCTTCCCTTCTTTTTGCCAGAATTCTGGCCTCCTATTCTCACAAATAGCCCAGGTTAACTCGAGTATGTAAACGTGTGAGAGAGAGCAGTAGGAAAATTTACCAGCACTCGGAGGTTTCGAGCTAGACTTGCTTCCTATATGGGGCCAGGACCTGTCCGAATATACTAAGCTCCCAGAGAGATCTTGTAGAAAAAGTTTAGAACTTTTCATTCTTATTTATATAGTATATATATATATATCCACATCCAATCCTTCTGGTTTAGCGCGGCAAAACATCTCATATGCGGTGAGACACTTGCCAACCTGGCAACTCATTTTGTATGCGATATCAAGGAATGAAGGATGTGAGGCAACTAACCTCACTAGTTCCAGAGCGGATCGTTCTGGACAAATCGGGGGGCAAAGATTATGAAAATTTTAATGACATAGTCTGTATAATTTAGGCGTATTCATAGTGTTTCATAGGTGTCTGTGATAAACCTTAGCATCGTCCCGGGTGCTAAGTTACCGCTTTCCTTTATTGACGTGAATAAAATAAGAAAGAGGCTAAAAATTAGAGTGTGGTTATACCCCCGTGTATTTTCCATATTATTTTACCACCTCTCCAAGGTTCCTAGATTTATAGAGACGGGCGAGTCCTTCCCCGAGATCATACTGGATAGCTTCCAGATCGTGGATTCCCGACTAGTATTGTTCTTGCATTGTTTGTGCTTCTCATTGTTTTTTTTTTGCTTCTGTTGGAATAGGAGGTAATTATCAGAGAAGGATTTTACGGAGTGAAGTGGAGTGGCTCAAGTAAACTCAAGGAAATTTTGTATTACGCAGTTAAGGAGTTCAAGATTGCTTCGGCTGAAGAAAAGAAAAGAAAGGGAGGTAGAGATAGGAAGGAAAGATATTTTATAGGAGAGATTTTTCAATGTTTTCATGTCCCACAAGTGCGTACGCGTGCTCTGGCCAGCATGTGTGGGCATTTCTAACACTCCCGATGTTTTGAAGATCTCCTAAGAATCACATAGCCACCCACATCCGGCACTCGTTTCTGCACCTTTGTTTATCAATCACAACAAAAAGACAACAACAAAGTAGGTAGATTTCAATGGAGGTGTTTATTGCTCTTTGGATGTTTTCAGTAAAGTTCTCCAGAATTTTGAACAGAGGTGGTGCTTTGTGTGCTCATTACTACCATACAGTGGGATGTGAAACTACAAAGCCGGAGCGATACCAGTTATTATGTTCCGGGCAACGGGATACCGGGGAGTGACGATGTAGTGATAGGCACAGTTCTGAGACCCTTATCCAGTGACAGCATCTGCGACGGGTGTTGGGTCAACTGGGTGAGAAGGGTCTCTGGTCAGGTTGGCCAACACATCCTGATATCCGAGTAAAGTTAAGGTTGTCGGGTGATTATCCGGGCAATCCAACAAACCCATGGATTCGGGTTGCTGGGAGGGTGTGAAGCCAGGATTGGCCGACTATGGGCTCAGATCACTTAATATTATTATGATGCATTAAGCTTGACGGTATATATATCTTACCCCTGTAAAGGAAAAGTCTAGCAACTTCGCTTCGCAAGTACCCAGCACCCTAAATCACTTGCCGTACTGGCACTCTGTTGATACGGCACTTGATCACTCTACTTCGTAGAGGCTCGTGGGAGAGTATCATACTCACGCATCCTACCATTCGAACCCCCACCTGGCAGGTATCATATTTCGGCTACTGAAAGCGGGCTCTCTCTGTTTTCTGGCAGGAAACATCATAGCCTCTCACTCGGATACCGCCACGTGCCACATTGTTGAAAATAATCGATGCGGAGGTAATGATCGGTGGTGAGGGTTTTACGTAGCGGAGCGGAACGGCTCAAGTAGAGACGCATAGTTTGTATTAACCGCAGATGAAGACCATGATTGATTGTGATTGAGTTGGTAGAAAGAAAATTTATGAGAAAAGTTGTGGATAGGAGGAAAGGAGCGAAGTAGGAGAAGGCGAGAAGGGAAGAAAAAGGGGGGTGTGAAAATCTTTCATAGCTTGTGCATCACTTCGCTAGCCTATACGCGTACGACTGCAATCTTAGAGTGCGGGAGTCTCCCACACCAAGTGCGGCCATTAAACTACTATTTCTAACGCCTACCGTCGGAGCTCACGCGGAAGAATCAGGAGTCGAATGGTAGAAGAGTAATGAAATAGTATTGATAATGGAAAAAATGTGTTACTCCCTTGCTTGGTTGTCTATAGATGTGCCTGGGACTGCCCTACTTATAACAATCGGTAACTTAGCTGCAACAATACGGTAAGTAAACTGCAGGAACGATCTAGGCTGTACTGTATGGTGCTGTACTGCGCATGGTGAATTGACTTAAGCGTTGGAAGGAAATAGTTGACTTTGGAAGTTGCGGGAGTGTGATAGGTCGTTTAGATGCGTTGCAGATGTTTCGGGAGAGTGCGATAGATTTGCTCAGCCGTTTACGGAATAGATATACCGACATGTATCTTCTTTGATATTACGGGATTGTACGGAGGAACAAGAGCATGTGGGAAAATACCGGTACTGAGATAGATGAGTGATCCACGGATGGGTCAGGATGTGCTACTTATTGTTTGCTTATACGCCTGTCTTTACCGTAAGTTTAGTTTTTAGTTAAGCAAGGGAGTGGGTGGAGTGCCAGCGGCGGAAGTTACGCTTTCTTATCCTTCCTTCAATATCCGCCCTAGGCTGGCTCATTGATTGTTGGCGTATCTATTAAAAAGTTCCACAAGCAGTCATATGAGGCGATTCCTCCGGGTTTTGTCTATGGCCAGTGACATAACTTAGGTGCTTGATGATTTGAAGTCTTTAGTTTTATGGCAAGCAGTACGGAAAGCCTGTGGGGAGGGTCGGGTGATTCTAGATCACCACTCTACAGAACCCGCAGCTTTGGCCTTGGTCTCCTTTAGCATTTGCCTTGCCATTACCTGCGCACCCAGAGGGTGTGGCAGCCGGGTTATAACTTTTCCCGGTTTGATTCAAGTTCTCTAAAATCACAGCAGTGCTCAGCTAACTACAGAGGGGTGATTCAGAGCTTGGGCCGGAGTAGCTATTTGTCATCATGGCCGGTACTCTCCATTAGTTGAAACCTCTTTCCCTCCCCTTCCTTACTTTTACCCTCCCTTGATGCTCTTATTCAACAAGTACTATACAATCCTAAACGACAGACCCGTATGCTACTATAGGTAGCCTAAAAAAGCCTCCCTAGAAGCTAGGCAAAACATAGAGCAAAGGATAGGCTGCTCGACACTTCCGAAAAACGGGGAAGAAAAATATACTTAACCTCAAGAGAGGAGGAGGCTCCACCAACATAACACACGGTTCAATCATCTGGGTTTCTATAGTGCAAGAGTTGGCTTGAATACAATATCCCTCTGTTACAAGGGCCTATTATTTGTCCCATATCAGTGCCTGTTAGAGATAGGAATAAAAGCTTGTCCGAACTCGTGTGTTGGCGGTTGCGAGAAATGAGAAGCTCTTCCTAGGACATGCCCCGTTAGCGTGACACCATTGCTACGCGGCCCAGTTTGTTTACTCTCCTTTAACTACCGGTATGTTGATGACGTCCGCTGTGCCCCAAGTCCAGCTTACAAGCGAGTCGTAGCCTATATTCCAAAATTTATAGCAGGTAGAATGTAAGCTTCGTGGAATACACCCTCCCTACATCACAGTAGATGACTCGTGGCTCAAAAGAAAGCACGGCAAAAAGTGGTAAGGTCACTCACTGTAATTGGTCCACAATCAATACTTGGGTGAATTCGCTATGGGAGATACAACACTATGTACTGTACAGCAGAGCTTAGATCGCCACGACAATTTACTTACTGTATTATTGTAGCTAGACCAGTAAAGCCACAAGCACACTCCCATGGTTTCTAAAGAGCCAAGTTAGGTTTCCTCGTACTAGGGAACTCAGAAAGTCACTATGATGACTACAAGTGGTTAATTAAAACAGCTTTCTTGCGAAACGTATATCATGGTAAATTAATAGTGGGGTGGTTTGCAAAAGCCTTCTCCATCCACGGTGGGGTGATTTATTTCCTTGGCATGGGCATAGTTGGCTCGCTTGTGAAACACCAGCCTTAGGATCACCAAACAACCAGAGAGCCATCCCCGCTTTTCCTTGTTTGTGAATGAGACGTTAATGAACCCTTTCAACAAACTACCCTACTACTAGACTATCATCTCACCTGTTATCGAATCCTATCCGCCATGAATACACCGCCTACAGGGAACAGAGGATCGAGCCTCCATGGTTCATGGCAGTATGGCATATCGAACACCACCCGCACCGACCATCACATGACCAATAGTATTCACGGTGACTCGAATGCCAACGTTGGAAATGTGTCAAACAGCTACAATAACACCATCAACGTGGGAATAGATGAAGAGTCTTTGCGGATCCAAGAATGGTTATCTCCACTCGAACCCTATAAAAGGCATCAAGATGTGAGAAACCGTCGGCTTGATGGTGTTGGGGAATGGGTTCTACGGAGAAGTGAGTTCGAGTCATGGTACAAGCGCCAGGATGGCTCGGTGAATCCCACTCTTCTATGTTATGGGGGTCAAGGGGTTGGAAAGACATATATAAGGTACAAGAGTATTCCCTGGAAACAGAGGATGATGCTGACTAACAATAAAATCAGTTCATTAGTAATAGATACCTTGCGGGAGCAAACTCATGGACAGAATATTGCCGTTCTGTTTATGTATTGTGATTACCAAGCACAGAAGGACCAATCGGCGGCCAATCTGATAGGGGGTCTACTCAGACAGGTTACCTCAGGGGCCCAGAGGATTCCAAGTGAAATTCAAAGTGCTTTTGACGAGTCAAAGCGGGGAGGTGGCCAAGGTCTGCGATTGGCGGATATGGTGAAATTATTCGTCAAAACAATCGGTTCCATTAAGCTGGTGTACTTGTGTGTCGATGCAGTGGACGAGGTGCTGCAACAACATCGATCAGAGTTTCTTCGCGCATTACGACAGATTATTCAAGATGCACCGAATGTGCGGCTATTTCTTACAGGAAGGCCATACATTCGTGGGGAACTTGACAAGCATCTCACGAAGGGAGCCTATATCATACACATTTTGGCCGACCAAGGAGATATCACAAGATACCTAAGCCAAAAGATAGACCATGACGATGACCAAGATCCAGGCCTAATGACCGAGGATTTGAGGGGTGATATCATGAAGACAATATTGGAAAAGGCTTCAGAGATGTAAGTAGGAGCAACTCTATTGCGAATTTGTATTGCTAACTAATATTCTACTTAGGTTTCTGCTCGTTGCATTAAATATCGAGGCAATCTTGGGCGAGACATCCTTAGCGAGAAGAAGGAAAATGTTGCAAAAGGTGGCCACGACGGGTGTGGACCTCGACAGTGTGTACGCCCAAACACTACAGCGAATAAGGGAGCAGAAGGGTGACCGATCAAGACTTGGGATGGAGGTTCTGATGTGGGTATCCCACGCAGAGCGGCCGTTGGGGATTGACGAACTCCGCCACGCTTTGGCCGTAGAAATAGACTCGGCAGATCTAGACCCAGAGAATATCCAGCCACAAAATACAGTGCTAGGGTCGTGCTTAGGGCTTGCTGTGGTTGACGCAGAGACATCGACAGTCCGGCTAATCCACTACACGCTTCAAGAATATCTTTCCCGGCCTGGAATCCTGCCTGATTCCCACAAGGCACTTGCAGAGTCATGCTTAGCCTATCTAAATTATGAGAAAATTAACGGGCTTCCCGCCAGAAATGTTCCGGACCTTGGAGACCTGCCCTTTCTCGAATATTCATCCTTGTTTTGGGGAAGCCACGCCAAAGTAGAACTCTCGGATCAGGCGAAATTACTTGCGTTAGAACTATTGAATCGGACTGGCAACCACATATCTTCTACCTTACTTGTCAAACAAATAGGCTTTTTCCATTATTGTTCGCTTCCCCATCACCTATGGCCCGCTTTGCACTGTGCATCCTACTTCGGAATTGTTGAGGCCGTGGCTGCTTTGATAGGAGGGGAAGGCTGTGATATCAACCAAAGTGACTGTATGGGATTTACTGCGCTCATGTGGGCTGCTAGACAGGGGAGTGAAGAGGTGGTGAAACTACTGCTCGCACGGAACGATATCAATGCCGACAAGCCAGACAAAGATGGTATAACCCCACTCTGGCGCGCTTCAGACAATGGGCATGAAGGGGTGGTGAAACTACTGCTCGCACGGAATCATATCGATGCCGACAAGCCGGACAATTATGGTCGATCCCCGCTCTGGCGCGCTTCTCAGAGTGGACATGAGGGGGTGGTGAAACTACTGCTCGCACGGAACGATGTCAATCCCGACAAACTAAACGGACATGGTCAAACTCCGCTCTGGTGTGCTTCTCGCATTGGACATGAAGGGGTGGTGAAACTGCTGCTCACACGGAGGGATGTCAATGCCGACAAGCCAGATAGAGATGGTGAAACCCCGCTCTGGTGCGCTTCTCTGAATGGGCATGATGGGGTGGTGGGACTACTGCTCGCACGGGACGATGTCAATGCCGACAAGCCAGCCACACGTGGTAAAACCCCGCTCTGGTGCGCTTCTTACGGTGGGCATGAAGGGGTGGTGAAACTACTGCTCGCACGGAACGATGTCAATCCCGACAGGCCAGACAGGTATGGTAAATCCCTGCTCTGGTGGGCTTCTAGAAATGGGCATGAAGGGGTGGTGAAACTACTGCTCGCACGGAACGATGTCAATGCCGAAAAGCTAGACAACTACGGCTAAACACCATTCTGGTGGGCCCCTTCGGATGGGCATGAGAGTAGGGTGAGGCTGAAGCTCCCACGGAACGACGCCAATGCTAACCACTTCGGCTATTTTGGTCAAATACCACTCTGGTGCGCTTCTTCGAATCAGTGGAGGGGTGGTGAAACTACTGCTTTCACAAGATGATACTGATCTTAACAAGCTACACAATAATGGTCGGCTACCGCTCCTGATCGTCTCTATCTACCGGCATAGGGTGATTGTAGCAATCCTCCAGCCTCAGGCATCCACGGTCTCTATAGTTTACTTTCGCTGACTCTCTCAGCTTCCTTTTTCCTCTGTTTCCGGTTCTCCCCAAAATCCCATCTTTGAACTTATCTTGCACATCCGCTTGTTGCGGAAAAGCACTTTATCATGTATTATAATAATATGCATTTAATTTTCCCGAGTCTTCTATTTTTATGGCTTGGTAGATCGGGGTACCACTGGTGTATTGTGATGCTCAGGGCTATGGCTTGATATGCTACCGCTTCGAAAGCGACTTTTTCTATGCTTATATATTACCTCTTGCATGATATTATGCTTTGTTTTCTTCCATCTTTTGCGCTAAGACTCCAACCTCTCACTACCACCACTAACCGCCGCCAACCCGCTTGTGTAAACATATAAGAGAGAACAATAGGAAAATGGTGCCAACACTGGGGGGTCCTCAGCTAGACTTGCTTCTTACATGGGGCCACGACCTGCCCAGGTCTACTAAGCTCGCAGAGATATTTTGTATCAAGAGTTTAAGACCCTTATTTATATTTATATATGTATGCACTTCCAATTCTCGCAGTCTAGCATGACAAAAGATATCATAAATGGCAAGACACTTAACTTACCAACTAAGCCACTCTTTTTTATGATATTAAAATATGAAGGAGGCAACTAACCTTGTCTATTCCGGATGGGACTATTATAGATAAATGGGAGGGCAAAGAACGGGAAATACTGTGGGCTCGATCATTCTTTAGAGGTATTCATAGCATTTAATATATCACATGGTTTCGCGATAAACCTTAGCATCATCCGCCGTCCCATGGCCTTCCTTTTGTGATATGAAAAAATACCAAAGAATGAATGAATTAGAGGAAGCCTAAATCCTAGTGTGCTTTTCATATTAGTTTACCACTTCTTTAAGGTTTCCCGATACCCAGAGACAGGGAAGTCCTTCGAGGTCACGCCAGGTAGCCCCCATGGTGTGGATGTTCCGCCGGGGGCCGTATCGTTCGTGCCCCCCATTATATTTTTTGCTTATGTTAGAAATAGCAGTTTAATGGCCGCGCTTGATGTGGAGATGCCCGCACTCGAGGGCCGCAGAGGTACACGTGTGCATCGGCGAAGTGACGCGCAAGCTATGAAAGAAATTTCACACCCCTATTTTTCTTTTCTTCTTGTCTTCTCTTGCTTCACTTCTTGCTTCCTATTCACGACTTTCCTTAAGTCTTTCCTCTCGATCAACTTATCATAATCAATCATGATCTTCATCTCCGCTTAATACAAACTTTGTATCTCCACTCAAGCCGTTCCACTCGACTACGTAAAACCCTCATCGTCGATCATTACCTCCGCATCGAATATTTTCAACAGAGCTTCCTCAGTATAGGGCGAGTGATAATACGTGAAGCTGGGGGATCTAGGGATCTCACTGATTCTCACATTTATGATCCCGATACGCTAAATAATGAATCACGGTGGAGGTAGAGGCGGGGGTGAAGTTCAGGGGAGAAATCAGGGTACGGGCGATTGGTCATTCGCGTGATTAGTGGGACGTACCCTCAGACCCCTGTAGAGAGGTCAAAAGCTTTTCTTCCCTCCGGCTTTCGGGAGTAGCTATCTCCACGGGGATTTGTAGAGGCAGCAAATTCAAGGGGCATTTCTCATCCACATTGCTCTTCCATGCGTAAACCTTATCAGGTGGCTGTTACTAACTTGGCACTTTGTTTATAGGAGTCAAGTCACTTCATTCTGAGAGAGTTTTCAACTCCAACCTGGCTTTATGTACTGTACTAATACAACAGTGTGATACCACCTCGTGGCCATAGTGATCTAGTAGTAAATGCAGCTCTAAGCTCCCTCAGCCAGTGGTAAGATTCGCAAAGGGGGTCTTGGGTTGGGAGAGTCCACCCTGGTATGATATAGCCTGCGGTGGGTTGGGTTAGGCGGTAAGCTTTGAGATCTGAGTCAAGTTAGGCCTACCGCAGCGCTATCCGGGAAATCCGGCGAACCCATGGGTTCAGGTTGCGGGAACAGCGTGGTGCCAGGGCTAGCCAGCTATGGGGCTCAGATCTCTTAATATTACTTGTATGATATCTGTTCACTTTTTTCGCGTCACACTTGACTACCAAAGGAACCCTTTGAACTCACCATTTCCTAGAGGCTTCCTATCTCCGGGTCAGAGACAAAACGACCCCGAGAATAAAATAGTGCTTTCCGGACAGGGCATAGCTTAGGCAATTCGAGTTGGCTGGATCTCATCAATCGGTATCAGTAACTTGTTGACCTCCTATGATAATCCTAATGTGGCTTAGTGTGGTGGCTTCTACTACAAGACCTGACCGCGAATTTAACCAATTTTTATGGTAGTGTGCCGTGGCACCGATATTTATTTTTTGCTCTTTTCGGATTATTCCCTATAAAGGGTAGGTTGGGCTACAAAAAGCTACATCAATAAGGTCCCGGATACTCACAGGGTAGATATCTTAAATTGCCAGAACAATATTCTTATATAGGCTATTCTAGTACCCGTTGAGTAGGGGTCTTAAGTTAGACACAAGGAATACAGCTTGTAGAGAGCATGAAGGCACACTATGAATGAGGATCGCAATTTTCTTTAGGGTACGAAGAGAAATATTGAATAAAAACTATGAGGTTCCGATTAAATACTATCATATAAAAACAAATAGGAAAGTTTTCCCCGCCCAACAAATTTGAGGCTCTCTTAACCAAGTCAGATGCAACAAAGCAGTCAGGGGGGAAGAAAACAAAAGCACCAAGTTTTAAAAAAAAAGATAATGTTAGAGTTGTGTTTAGAATATTTTAGTATCTCGATACCGTAAAAAATGTAATATGCAGAAAGTTGTCAAACTTTACTTTTAGGTGCCTCAGCAACCTTTAATCCTTGGCCATCACCCTTTCCTCCAACACACGTCAATGACTCAGCAGCAAATTGATCCCCCCCAGGGCCACCAGGTGGTGCGAAATCCTTCGGCTCGAGCATAGGATAAACGTCCTGAGAGTCAGTAACCTCAATCTTCATTGTTTGAGGGGGTCGCATTGTCAAAGATTCTTTGGATGGTATTCTGAGTAGCTATTTAGAGGATTGCAGAATGCTGGAGTTTCTTATTCTAGTCTGCTATTGAGAGTCGAGAATACCGACTTATATACCGCACAGTGACCCATTTCATATACCTTGACTTGGCTTTGTTTGAGCGATGTAAGACATCTAATCTGTCCGAGTGACAGGCGGTCACCCCCGTCCCTCCTAGTTAAGGTATGGGTTCCAAGATTCACAAAGTCTCAAGTCCAACCGAAAAGACAACTTGGATACTTGAATCGAGCAGCAGTGGAACACTAGAAAAACACTAAATGAGAAACATTCCAACACGTTCCTACCAACTAAAGCCAAGTCGCCCCTTCCTCAATTTATTTTGCTATGCCAAGGTAAGTATGGGCTTGGCTTACTAGAGCTAGTTTAGCGCAAGTCCGACGTCGATAGCATACTATTACTCACTATGGCATTAAAGGTACTTAGGCAGGGCCATTCATTATTTTCCACAGTTTAGTGGGAGAGGAGTCACTCTTTCGGGAGATATGCCTTCATGCAGCAGGTTCCAACCCTCAGATTGATCCATCACATCAAGCAGCTTTTATACTCGTTACTTTCGGGAGTTGGTCCCTGACATTATCGTTCATTTTCCCCACTAAAACCCACCTATCCAAACATGTATTTTATCATCCCATTCATTCATCCAGTCGCTCCGAGCTGTAGTAAGACCCACTAGCACCCTAACAGTGTCAGGATAAGCTCATATATGTGCAAGAAGAAAGGTAGTATTTTTTGGTAGCTCCAACTCGAACGACTTCGCTAACTTAGATCAAAAGAAAGTGTCTACTAGCCGAGCATATATAGAGAACATCAGCAACCTCATCCCTCACAGGAAGGAACATGTTTCCCGTCCTCAGCCCATAATGCATCGCTAGCCCCATGCCAGTATTCATCTCCAGGCCCGAAGAGTACAAAGACATCCGACTTACACAAAATAGCTCCCGAATAATCAAGACCTAACCAAAGCTGGATCACCACCAAAGGAATGCAACTCAATATAAAGGTATAGCACAAGAAAGCAACATAGGAGATTTTTTTATAGACAACGGAAGACAATATATCCGCAGACAGTCCAGAATAGCCTCCGAGTGATACCTTGTGATCCGGAAAACTGTGAATTGCTACGATATTGCGAGTGGCCTGTGGGGTTTTCATACCAGAAGCTCGACCTACCCTATATCCTGAGGCCGGAGAAAAACAGTCAACGTTAAACACTGAATCCTCACCTCCCAAGGTATAAATACCACAGCCTCTCCCATCTTTCTAACACTCTCTTAACACTGACCCACAATTTCTTCCATCCCTCTACCACGATCATCTCACAACTTTTCCTCCAATGAAAAAAGCAAATACCCAACCGCAACCGCAAAAATGGGAAGAAAATCTCAAGCGCCCATCAGAAATAGCAAAAACCCCAAACGCCTCACTAAAATGTCATGACCTTGAAGCAATACTATAAGCTCAAAGTCTATATCAAGTCTATCATCATCCCCAACACTCCTGCTTTCGAATATGAGCATCTTGAAGCAAAGAAATCAAGCAGATATACCACAAATGGCTAAATAACCCTCTTGAGGCTATTGGTCTGAAGGGTTTCCAAGGAGGGCCCAAAGGCTTACTTTGGGCGAAATATTATAATAGATATGTTTTATTTGTCATTGCTTTTTACTAAAGTCACTCCCTGTCGCCCCCCTCACCACAGGAGATTCAGAAGATCTAAGAGCAGATTGATATATCTTAGAATTTATAAGATTGTCAATGAAGTTTTGCATGCCTCAGGCTTGAGCATTGGCATTAGGAAGAATTACAAGGAGGAATTGAGGGCTTTTCATAACAAAGCAGGTGACAATGTGATGGAGATGACCCACTACCCAATAGGAAACTATAACAATAGGAAAGGTACAAGGTAAGGAATGTGCATTACTAAGGAAATCCCAAATAGGCAATATCCAATGTCAGGACAATCAATAGTAGCAATAATAATAGATTTTGTTACAACTCTGACCTCAAAGTTTACATCAAGTCCTTCAAGTTGATTATCCCTGGCACTCCAACTTTCAAATGTCAGTGTCTTGGCAATACAGAAGTCAAGCAGATTAACCACCAATGGCTCAATAACACTCTAGAGGGGATTAGCCTCAGGCTGAAGGTTTTCCAGGAATGCTGGAAAGGCTTAGTTTGGCTGGAGAATCATAATAGGTATGTTTCATTTGACACCTCATTTTACTCTAGTTCCTGCATGTCCCTCCCCTCTACCGGCAGTACTAATGAACTAATAATAGAATAATATATCCAAGAATTATATGGCTATTCATCTAATTGTGCATACCTTGAGCATTGGCATTAGAGTGAATTACAAGAAAAAGGAATTAGACGCTGTTTGTGAGGGAGCAGGTGACAATGAGATCCAGATAACTCAAGATCACGACTATTATGATGGCAAGAATGCAGATGACACTAATAATACCAATGTTCAGAAAGATATGATCCTTGATAAAGAAAAGAAATATGCACAGTCGAAGAAGGAAAAGATGACGATGCTGATAATGGCAGTGAACCAAGAGAATCAAGTCAAAATTCTATAAAAGAGAGGGATACAGGGTCAATTAAATTGGAAGATTGACTTGGTTTGATGAAGGTATATTCCCAAGCTCCCTCCATTGTGGTACTCAACATGTATACAAACTAACAACTATTCACTATTATCTAGGATGTTTGCTCATTTCCCAAATCTGGACAATTAATACTTTAATTGGCATGAAATTACAGACTCTTGCAGCACAAATCCAGTGGGTCCTAAACCAATGTAGTCCATGCTTTCGGAGAGTTAAAAAATCTAAACTCTTTGAAACAGATCTCCCACCTTCTTTTGTTGCTCTCCTATCTTAGCATCACCACCATTCTGTAGTTCATCTTCCATTCAGCATCCAAAAGCATGCTTCATATTACTTGGTTATTTGCTTTTCATAAGAAATGAGTAGACAAGAGTAGTGAACTGTGTATGTCTAGTTATTTCAAACAATTAACAGTCAATAGAAAGGCCAAAGCTTGCTTTTATCTCCACACAAGATTTAATTTAAGTTACCCTCAGTCTGTATTGATTCTTCGAATTTTTCTTTGGCAAATTGAATTTTTGAAGTCATGTTGTCCCTTGGTTCCCCTCTCACAGAGCACCAACTAGTTAATTGAGTACCTGGCTTGTATATCGTAAAATTTAAGAGCAGGATGGCTCTTTCCTAGTATAAATATTATCCCTCAGCACGTGGCCACTACAGACTACGACACTAGACATTCTAGCACTATTACAGCAGTATCAGTATCACCGCTAAGAAAAAGTGAAGCCGCAAAGCTTGATCACCTGACTCTACCCAGTTCCCCCCAATCCCACTATTCCCATGCCTTCGTCTGATCCCTGATTCCACCACCCTTTAGTGCCTATTTTATCCTCTGGTTTTCAAAAACCCATTAAGCCCATTGACGTACCACATTAACTAGCTAGCGAGAACCGTCAAGCGCTAATAGTGCGTTCAAACAAGATCCTTCTCCTGGTCTTCTCTTGTCACTAAAATCACAATAGGACGCCATAGGCTAACTTAACTCTTAATAGCCAGCAGGCTCTGATTTTGACGCAATTTTAAGTCTCACCTCATCCGCTTCTTATTTCAACGTCAGGGTGTCTGCTAGTCCTCGCTAGTTAATGCAGTACCACCCGATTAGCCACTCAAGAGTAATCTAGCCAACAGGATTTCTAACCCCGAGAGAGGTGATCGACCAAGCGGCCACACTGTCGCTCTATTCGGCTTGAGCGTGAGGCCCTCAATATTGACAAAGAGCTAGTCAATAAAAGCAAGTATGAATCAAGATTAGACTCCATTACTCAGAAGGCTGATTTTGTACTATAGAGTTTGATTGAATTAATGTCCCCACCCATCATTTCTATACTATGGCATCCGACAAAATATATGTACTAGTAGTAACACCTATTTCCCTTTCCCTACGTAGCTTGCTTTTTGCGTCACACTTGCTCTTACCGACTATTAGCGAAGCGAAACAGGTGAGGAACCGATTATTACACCACCAAATTGTGCTATGGTGAATAAAATTATCACTTCCATGAATACTCCATTCGTATGCCCAAATACAATTACTAGCACCACCTACGCTACCACCCACACTTCCACAACCTCTTTTAGTTTTCAGACCCTCGTTCATAAATACCGCTATAACCCGCTACTCATTCATCCTCAGCAACCACCCTCTCACTCAGTAAACCAAACGAGTGACCTTGTATGATCCATCCCCACTACTCCTCAACCACGAATCAATTTAAGCGCACCAGGAGAGAAAAGCTGGGTTTAAAATCTTACAGTTCTACGTCGAGGATTCCTATAGAGCCCATAAACCAGAAGTTGCAAAGACCGGTTTGCAAGGTATGTGTGTATATTTATCTAACACTATGGATAAATTTGATACCCACACTACCCCGGCAGACAACTCGAAGATCTTACAGGGCAGGGTCGTCCTCTCTTCCAGGCTGTAGTGCCACCAAGAGTTTAGAGGTAACCATGTACTCGAGTAGTGTTTGGACTGCGGAGGTGGATAGGAGAGGGTACAGACAAGCTACCTTACCGTGGAGTATCGTAGAGTGGGAATTCATAACAGCAATGAGAACCTACAACTATCTACAGGAGACGCAATCCACCATCAATTTTTTTCTAAAATAATAGCACATGAAAAACTGAATCCCAAATTTCCCTCCCGCTGCCTAACAGTACACAAGATCTACTCTATCCTCTCCTAGCAGTAAGTTAGTCAAGACGCAAACTCATTCACGCAGCCTGGCAAAGAAAAGAAGAAAAAAAATACCCCACCAAAGCAATCCGGATTATCATTTATTTACCGTACACGAGGGAAAGGCACTAGTACCATTGAAACAAGCTCGGTTCTCGCAAGTACTATACTATATTGTTCACACTCACAATAGCGGAAATCCCCCCATGTGTCAGCGGCACTAGACTCAACCAAAAACTACGACTCAAATACACGATTGATATGATGCCAAAATGGCAATTATGGTATGGTATGATACGATAATAATACTATCTCACTCTAACTACCACTACAGCATTGTACAACTACCACAATTACCACACCCAGTATACCCCCCTCCATATCCACAAGATAGACCAAAAAAGAAAAACATCAAGAAATCAACCAGCGCCATCGTAAATGCACAAGGTGAAAGATGAAAGATAAAAGATAAAGGTGAAACAATATATATGTAGAATGGAGAAGTAGTGAGAGAAGTAGAAGAATAACAACCGACAGACCGCCTACCAGCACAACACAGCAAAGAAAGAAAGAAAAGGCGTAAAAATAAATCAAAAAAAGTACGGTAGACGACAAACCATGACTCCACATCCGTTTCTAAAACATTGGTCTAATAAACGTGTCACCGCCTCCCCCACTGAGGCTACTCCCGCCCCCACTTGTACCAGCGCCTCCGCTTGTATTCGCAGACCTGGACCCCCTGTTACCGCCACCACCCCTAGTACTTCGAGAGCCGCCGCCGCCACGTCCCCCCCGGGTGCCAGCCTGTGACGCGCCGCCGCCACTACCAACAAAAGTCTTCCTTCCGGAATACTTCTTCGAGCCCCGAGATCCGCCTCGCCCACCTTTTCGAACGCGCGTGGTGGATGAGTAGGTCGACTTGCTGCTAGACGCAGTGGCAACTGCTTGTGTGCTTTTGACTATTGTTTAGTTAGCGTTTTATATTCCCCAAGGTTTATCACCCATGTTAGATCGTTGGGTACCTTGTGCCATGAGGCTTATTTGCAACTCGGACATTCCGGGAGGTCTAAAGTTTGCTACGTTTGCTGAGCTTTCTCCTCCTCGGCTCGTCTGAGGGAAGTATGATGATGCTTCGCCTATGTCTTCGCCGTAATCTTCACCGTTGTCGCCGTAGTCGTCCTCATCAGAATAAGTTTCTTCATCCTCATTCGGTACGACTTGGGTGAGATCTGCGTCTTGAAGATTCTCGCGCTTCTCTTCTGCGTACTCCCTCGAGAGCTGAAGGAAATCGCCTCCAAAAAGCTTCATCCCCTCTGGAGGGAAGATGACAGCGGCCTCAAGAGACTTGCGATCTATAAAATTTCCAAATTAGCAATAGGAAACGACTATGGGGCATTAAACTTACCTGTCGGAAGCTTTATCCCGATAGTTCTCATCTGCCTATCCTCTAGCACAGATCCAACACGCTCCCAACCCTGACGTCGCATGATCTTTGCTCGCAATCTCTTGGCATCTTCCATAAATCTATTAAGGACATCCTTCTCATACTCTGACAATCTAGCAAGCTCAGGATCCTCTCTGATTGGCCTACCAACCCTATTGGATCCTCCCATAGTAGCACCAGACCTCCCACGATCCCTCACTGGCATGAACCCAAAGTCGTCCGGTACGTCAGGTGGACCATATTCGTCATCCTCATCATCATCAACAACAAAACCATCATCCTCATACCCATTTATGAAATGCCGACTATGTGAATTGGCCTCCTGTTGCCCCCTCATCCGAGTAAGAGCCTGTCTAGCATTTCGCGGCGGCGACGAAACATTGGTGGACTGCATTTGTAATTCGGATATTGATCCTGTAACGGTCGTCGAAGAGTACGAGGTAGAGGCTGATGTCTTCTGCTTTTTGGTAGATTTGGACGAGTCTTTTGGGAAACACATGCTCACAACTCTCTTGCCTTTTAAGATGGGCTGAGACCGACGATCATCAAGCTGCGAAAACAGACGTTAGTCTCACAAAACTGCCATTATCCAAACCGAATTTACCTTGACATAGCTGACATAGAACCCGGCACCATTCTTGACATGTTGCTCAATTATTGCACCCTCGCCAGCCAGATGATGAAATAACCTCTCACAGTCACTCCTCACCCAACTCTTCCCAAATCCGTACCCTTGCATCTTCTCGCTTCCCGCATCTTTGTGCGCCTTATTCGCACTACCTCTAAAAGCGTCCATGCAAAACAACATGGTTTTTTCGTTGGTCTGGCTCACGATTTCCAAAGCAGCCCTCGCGTAATCACTAACGTCCTGGGCCTCGTATTCTATCCCAGACGCACAGTTGTCGCAACTGTTACGGCACTCCTGCTCAGGGAACCTTTCACCAAAGTATCGTAGGACTTGTACCCGTCTGCATTCTGCCTTGTTTTCACAGTATTGCACCACCATTTGTAACATTTCCATCTGCCTACGCTTCTGATCGCGACTCCCTTCTCCGTCCCTAATCATTCGGTACAAGGTTGAGGTATCCGGATAGGCGTAGAACAAGAAGCATCCACTGGGTAAACCATCTCTCCCGGCACGCCCAGTCTCTTGATAATAGCCCTCCAAACTCTTAGGAATCGAATGATGAATGACGAATCTCACATCAGGCTTATCAATTCCCATTCCGAAAGCAATAGTAGCAACGATAACATTGAACCTCCTCGCTTGCCAATCCTTCTGCAATCGAATCTTCTCCTCCGCTTGGAGCTTTGCGTGAAAGTGCTGAGCCCGTATACCACGCGTCCTCAGTTTCTCGGCAGTTTGTTCGCAGTTTTGGCGCGAAAGACAATAAATGATTCCGGTTTTATTGGCATACTCGGGTCGTTGGCAAATTTCGACTATGTCATCCAGAACATTCTTTGTCTTGGGCGAAACTTGATAGTTCAGATTCGGTCGATTGAAGCTCTGTGTAAATGTCTTCGCTCGTGGCATATCCAGATTCAATTGAACATCCATTCGCACTTTTTCAGTGGCTGTTGCGGTCAAGGCGACCCAAGGAACACCGGGATACTTCGACTTCAAGTTACCCAAGGTCTTGTAATCAGGTCTAAAGTCGTGCCCCCACTGAGAAACACAATGAGCTTCATCAACAACAATTCTTGCCAATTTGCCTCTTCTGTGCAAGCTGAGAAGTGTATTGACCATTTTGTCGCTCTTGGCAATCATTTCCGGAGTTATATAGAGCAACTGGACCATCTCTTCAACATCTTCATGATACAAGGAGTCATAGAGTAGCCGACGTTGGTCTTCACCAATTTCCCCATTGATGAAGAAAGCCATAATATTCAACTTTTGAAGATGGTCAACTTGGTCCTGCATTAGTGATAGCAGTGGAGAAACCACAATAGTAACGCCGCGCGTCTTTCCAGATCTTATGATAGCCGGAAGCTGATAGATGAGCGATTTCCCTCCCCCAGTTGGCATAAGTACAAAGACATCATCGCCAGCCAATGTTGCATTGATAGCCTCGAGTTGGTTGTTCCGGAATCCCTTAAGATTGAAACGGCGCCTTAGAGCATCGGCAACATCACGAGACCATCTATGCCTCATTGCCGGATCGTTCATATCTACGGTTAAAGACCTCTGGACATGCATTCTCGCGCCTGCCTGTAATTGAGCTACTTGGGTATGTTTCATCTGATGTGGCTTCCCCAGAACCTGGTTTATGTTTTTCATAGGCGGTGAGTTAGCAGCCGTGCTGGCTAACGGCTGCCTAACCTTCGGTCCTCGGATGACAGTGACCTCGGGCTCATCATCACTTATCATGATGCCGAAATCGGCTGCATCTATATCACTACCATAATCCTCATCACTCTGTATCGCCGGTGCTGGAGCTTCACCAAACTCTTCTTCCCAGTCTTCAGGAGGTTCCATCGGTGGAGGCGATTCCGGAGGCCTCATAGGAGGCATATTGAAAGGTCTAGCTTGCGGCGGCGGAGAAGAAATGTTCATAGTAAATTGGCCATCGGAGCTTTGGCTCTTCTTTGGTGGATGAGCCTGTGCGTGCCAGCCCTCCAGTTTTGATATATTCCGAGGTTGGTCATGCGATTTCTGCCTTCGGGGCGAACCTCCAGCAGCAAACTGAGTCTGTTGGACGATCTGAGTCCCACCAACACATCCCCCTCCAAGATCACCATCTTCTATTTGAACCTTCGGTCCTTTCTTTCGAGTTGGTGTTTCAGGCACAAGCGTGGCCTCCGTATGAGCGGCCCGCTTTCTGGATGGGGAAGGTGATTCGTATGAATAATCCCGAACAGACGCACCCTCATACATCTCCGTATCACTGGTCTCCAATTCCTTGATTCGAGCCTCGTACAGTGCAATCTTTTCCCGAACAGCAGAGTTCTGTTGTATAAGATCTTGCGGAGGAGTTACACCCTGATTAAAAAATTCGACCATCCGGTTTGCATTATCGAACCCTTGAGCTTTGAGAGATTCTAACAGGTTTTTTAACCGGGTCAGATTGAACCCCTCAAAGTTGCCCTCGTCGGTGCTTTTCTTCGTCTTTTTCGTTTTTTCGGAGCGGGGAGTTGGTGGTATTGGAGACTTAGGTCGTTTGCTCTTCTTAAGAGGGCTAGGGGGCCTCAATCTTGTAGGAGAATCTTTCTGTAAAGGAGACGGCTGCTTAATACCATTCCGCCGTCGGGGTGACCTCCTTGGTTCCTGGTCATTCGAGACAATATCGGACCCTCTGTAGCTAAAACTCGAGTCCATTTGACCCACAACCTCACCAAAGTCCACTTCACCCAATCCATAGTCGTCCTCCTCGAGCTCCTCCTCTTCTTCATGAGGGCCAGACGCCTTATGATCACCATCAACCTCAACAATCCTATATTCCGGCCCACTTTCATCACCGTCGTCCTCATCATCCGAGTTTGGAATAACCCGTCGCCTATCTCGACGGCTTCCAGCAGCAGGTACTGCCTCACACTTTCTAGTGATCCTCACGGTCCTCTTCTTGCTATGTGTAATTACTTCCTCCTCTTCTTCCTCCCGCTCTTCTGTGATCTCAAGCTGTGCGGACGCAGTGCTACTTGGCGTCGTAAGCTGAGTTGCAGACCTGGATACGACAGGTTTTTCCGAGAACTTAACGACAGGCCTTGGTGAAGATCGTTGGCGGGGTATGGGAGAGTTTCGATTGTTAAGATCTGGATATGGTGACTCTCGTAATTGAGGTTGGGCAGGTGAGTAAGGAGGCGGTGGCTCATCGTCAAAAATTGGGTGAGGCACGGGCGAACGATGCTGTCTACTTGAGTAGTCCTCTGGAATCTCAAGCCTGTCCCTGGATGATTGAACGCTACCAGCCCGGGCACTGTTTTCTCGACTAATCTTGGGCACCTTTGTAACGACAGGAGCAGGTAGCATCTCCCCAGATGACATAATATCCCTCTGAAACTCATCACTATTTCTCTTTTTCCGGCGGGTTTGAGCCACCTCATCCGTCCTCAGTGATTCCTCGTGAAGCAACCATTCAGCTTCATTCCCGGGCGAACCGTAGTCTTCCTCTAGAATGCCATCCCCAATAGGCCGGGGCGTGGGTCTCTTTGGTCTGGTAGCGGTCGATCTTAAACGGGCAGAGGAATCTCGAGTGTCAAGTGGGGGCCCGTGCCCCGTCTTTCCCGAGCTTCCTGAACTTCGTAGGGGTTCAGATGTAGTGATTTGAGGAAGTGGGGCATCTTCATCACCTTCACTAGTCAAATCGATAGTATCCACATCCAACAATATGGGCTCCGCACGAGAAGAAATTACTGGAGCTCTCTTTCGAGCAGTTAACGCAGAGGCAGTGAGATCTAGAATGAACACGCTAAGATTAGCAAACAGCCGAGACGATTACTCCGGCATCAGGAATTCAGTACTATTTGTTGCCGCAGGGGTGGGATACGCATTGTTTGCTTCATGCCCAGCTTTTTTCCCAAACCTGGGTGTTGGTGTCGTCGTATCCAACGGCGGTGGCACCATCGATTCCTGATCATATGGCGGAGCGCCCCCAGCCTTTGACCGGCCCGTAAGTTTATTCTTTCGAGTAGTAACGAAGGGTTCGAGTTGCAAGAACGGCATCTCCCCACCCTCAACACCGCGGGGATTCTCCTGCTGAGCAGGCAATGGCAAAGGCGGGGGTGGTAAGCTATGTTCACGGACAAGCGCAGGAGGCATTGTGGGAAAAGCTGGAGTAGAAGTCGCTGCAGGTGTTGGGGGGAGAGCTAAAGGAGGCAAAAGTGCATTGCCGCCGTTTGCACGAGGTGGTGGCACTTGTGGGCTTTCTCGTCGAAACCAAGTGAGATGTAGCCCGAGATTATTTTTCGTGGTCATAGAGGAGGAAGGACGGATGGCTGTCGAAGCATCACTCTATCTTAGCAAAACAGGTAGCCGAGAACCAGGGAGGCGGTGGTCGCTAGGCGAAAGAAGACGATGCGATTGTCACTCGTGGTACAAGTTCTCGAGCTGGGTTGCGGGTGTGAGGTGGGGAAGACGCGCCTGTGATTAAAGCGATTACCGATGATTAACCTGTGGGATGTGTCGCGTCGTCAATCTCCCAACACCAGTTGGGACTCTGGATCACGTGTGAACGGTTTTCCTCTGCTCCTTGAAGCCTCCTTCCCCAAATACCAAATCTTGGCAAAAAACCGGTGACAAAGGGGCAGCATATTAACCTGCCGAAGCAGTTGTGGTGAAAAGCAGCCCAGTTAAAATCGTCACTTCCATTGGATCGGGGAACCATTTTCGCGCGTGGCCCGTTCCTGTCACACAGAACCGTGACTACTCTTCAACAACACCTCATGCCGCCGGCTGGCACAAACTTGAAGAATACCCATGACACAGAGCACCAACCACATCTACCAAAAAGAAAGCACAAATCAACGCGTAAAAAGCGAAAAACCAACAGCGAGGAGTCGGCGGCCCTACCCTCAGCTTCTACTACCGGTAGTATAGTACCATACCAGTATTCCAGCACATCGAGTCAACCAGGGTGTTTATCTGAATAAGCTTCCCGAGACCTGGCAGTTTGACCACCACCACACAAGAATCAACAACCCAAAGCTTTAGAAGAAAGTAACTAAAATGAAGTAAAACGAGGGCAAACCAAATTCAGCTAATGTACAAAAGTGACTAAAATAGACCAACTCTCTGAAATCTCAGAGAAACAAGAGACCGCAATAAAATAAATGGGGAAAGGTTACAAAATTAGGAAAACGAAACGCATTAAAGTACTGTACTACCAAATTTCAAAAGTATTCGGACACCTTGGCGCCAAGACATGCCACAAAGTATGAACTGGCTGGTGTCTTGGCGCCAAGGCGTCCGGATATTAAAATTTTTGGTAGTATAATACCATCGCAAGGCAAGATGACAGTATCTGGATAGAGGGGAAAATATCGGGACAAGCAGGGGGCGGTAGAACCACTAGAGTTAGTACCGTGTCGTAGTTATTTTACTTTCGGTTCAACATGGCTTCTTTGATACTACCCCCAAGGTATTTGCACAGGCCTCAACCACCCTGCTTGTCTCAATACGGTACAAGTACTTCACATCTACCCCTAGTACAAGTCAAGGTGGCAACTCCAGTTCTGCCTGGACCCCATTCATTGGAGATCTTAAGGAGTAAGTAGAAGTAGTTTTTTCACACAACGGGGAGTCGAGCATCCCAATTCTAAGGATTTCCCGTAGTTAGAGGAATATTCAAGTTTCTTCCCTTACAGCGCTTTCACCCTTCCCCTTGTCTACCACTGCCCAATTCAAAGCAACCATACTCTAACCAGTTGTTTAGGGTTTCGAGTGCAAATAAGTACTGTAGACTTGAGAATACCGGCAAGACACAGAGGGGAAATCATCACTTTATAATACCATAATCTATAATACGGTATGTTCCACAAGGTTCAACCCCAAAGTGCTCAAATCACATGGTGTCACTCGAAACTACCGGTAACATCGGATTCTCACCTTACCTAATCAAATATCGGCTGCGGGTAACCCAATCCGCACCCACCCCAAAACGCGTCAACCCGGCGGCGACATGAGCCAAAACACTCAACAAAGCCGTGGGCTGCACATAAGCTTGGATTGGCGGCGGTTCTCGTTATATACCGAATGAAAAATCGTGGAAACAAGGCCTCAATCTTATCCACTTCCCCCACCCACCACCCGCCACACTGACCACCGCAATGGCCTCCAGGTTCCCTCCAACCCCCCTGGCAGATATATCCGCCCTCCGCCGCTACGCCCTGATCTCGCATGCCGAGACCTACAATCGGACTTCAAATCTCCTCTCGCAAACTCAGGAATCCCACCTCTCGCAACGAACCGAATATGAAGCTTCACTTGTACAAGCTACGACGGAGCTGCGCAGGCGGCTGATGGATGAGGAGATGGCGCTTTCGGAGGTTTGTGTCATAGTTTTTTTATACCGAACATAAAAAGGGCGCGCAGGACTTATAACGGGGGTGGGGTTTAGTTGAGTTCACAAATCACGATACCCGACGATACAGCGTCCCAAGAATCACCGCATAGGAAGCTGCGTAGGCTGAAAGCGGAGAAAGAAGCGTATGATTTGGGATTTCAGGCGATAGATTATTTACCCGGTCGGGACTCGCCCTTAAATATTTTACTTGCGTATCGGAACGTTGTTAGAGTGATTGAGCGGACAAAGGTTGCTATCCCGATTGTCAATGAACGACTGAGATTGGTTCAAGCACAAATAAAGGCCGAGGAGGGTAATCTAAAGGAGCAGAATAAGCTCACTGAGGCACTGAGGAAGAGGATTGGGGAGCTGGAGGAGGAAGAGCAAAGGATTGAGGTGGGGGTTTTGCATGATGATGCGATCAAGGCGATGGATAAGAAGCGGAAGGAGTTACTGAAGAGGACGTCAAAGCTATTGAGAGAGTTATTGGTGTTCTTAAAGGATGGGGGACTGGCGAGAATGCTGGCAGCCGAGGATATGGGTGGGCCGGTGGTGGGAGAAGACTTGGAGGTCACGTTAGAGACTGGATTTGATAAACGGGGAAAAGCGAGGAAAGGGGATAGGAGAATCGATGAGATGTGGGGACAGGGAGAGGTTGGATTGGAAGAAAGTATGGTGGAAGAGTTCAAGACTCTGTTGGAGGTTTGTGGGATCAGGTAGTTGATCAAATAGGAAGGATGCTAATCGTGATTAGGAGCTGATGAATGCCTCTTTGGAGACCACGCAGTATGTGAATCTCAAGAAGGATGGGGCTGCGGCGAGATTCTTGGTTAGGGCGAAAGTTGCTGTATATCATCCAAAAGATGCTAGGAAACTGAAACTACTAGACTTTGGGAGCACGGTCGAAGATGGGTGAGGATGATGATGGTGGCTGTTCATGTACTGTACAATTAGGCCTAAAGCAATCTAGTCCAGATGGTGATCTGATTAATACCCAACTCACTGCTACTATCGGTTAGTATCCTGTGGGCTAAATGACTTTGAATTGGATTTTAGCAAGATTCCATTTGGGCTTTTTGACTTTTGAATGGCTTATTTTTGCGTTAAAAAATTAGTCTGTGTGATAAGTTACGGGCAAGGTGAACAATACGAGAGCGGGAGCAATCATTCTTTTTGACGCTAAACCGTTAGAGGCGGTTGAGGGGTCTAAGTCTTGGCACGAACACTCCAGAAAACTCATCCAAATCACTCCCTCGGGCTAAACAAATTGCGAGAGCACAGTCGACCTAGAATGCCCGCAATAACGGCTACACGATGGCTCCTCCGCCCAAAAGTTACATATCTCCCACCCCCCACCATCGCCAACCAATCCCGCACCGGGAAGTGGCTCAGCTGGAGTGGAAAGGGCGAAAAGCTAAAGCCGACCGTCCCTTCAATCAGCGAACTTCTCAAACAATCTCCTAAAATCAAACCTCCAGTTGGAACCTACAACAGCCAGCGCGGTGGCCTCGCGGCATCTTCAATCTTCGGCGATGAATCCACCGAAGTCGCTGCTACGGAGTCGAACATGGGCGCCTTCTCGACTATTCACATCCGCGATCCGAATCGTGAGCACTGGGCATGGCCAAAGCGAGCCACGGCCAGGGAAGTACGACGTCGCGGGCGATTGACAAAGAGGGAAATGCTGTTACAGACGGAGAAGGAACACTTGGCTAAGTCACATATGTTCAAGACATCTGTCAAGAAGTTGGCACCGATAGCTCGGCAGATTCAGGGGAAGAAGATCGAGGATGCAATTATTCAGATGAGGTTTTCACCGAAGGGAGCTGCTAGGGATGTTCTTGGGCATTTGTATGCTGCCAGGAATGAGTCGGTGGTTAGGAGGAAGATGGATCCAGGGCAGACATATATTGAGCAGGCGTGGGTTGGGAGGGGGACGTATGGGCGGGAACATAATCACAGAGCGCGTGGTAGGATCGATATACTTAGATTACCATATACCAGTTTGTTTGCCCGGCTCGATTTGGGGATGTTTTTGTGATCGAGGTGCTGATTGGTGTTTTCTTCTTCTTATAGGCATTACTGTGGTTTTGAAGGAGCAGGTTACGAGAGATAGGATTGCGAAGGAGAAGGAAGAAAAGAGGTTACGGAAGAAACCTTGGGAGCAACTACCCAGCAGGCCTCTTGTTGGCCAGACACAGTACTATAGATGGTAGTAGCGCAGCGGGCGGTATTATACCTCCAGCACAATTGCACAATGTACTTGTAATCATAGACCGGTGTAATTTTTATTTTATTTTTACAGCATTACTGTGCCGGTCAAGTTGTATAATCCCCGCTTCTGTGGCGAACACCTATCAAAGATGCGGATAATAGGAAAGTGTGTGTGGTGATTGTTAGTTATTTCACGTTGGAAATGATGTGTGCTGACCGAGCCGTATCCGAAAAGATATTGAAGTATCCCACCGCGTGGGTTGTAGCTGTGACTTTCTACTAAACCGGACAATAAATCTATGGTGAGTTGCTCTGATGATATCTTGCTTAATGGAATGAACGGGGATAGAACAAAAGAGGAAGAGTTGGACCCAATTGCAATAGAAGGGAAACAATGTACGAGTATGAGATCGCCCTAAGTCACACCGGTATTCAACAAGAGGTTGGATAGATGTGTACGAGTACTGTGCCTTGACTCACCTGCGGCTCACATAATTTCGGCCCCTCCCCCGCAAATCACATATTTCTCCATGCTCTTCATTCCCCTCCACACCATCTTCCCCCACCACCACCTCCGCCTTCGCGCCATCTCATCTCTACGACCAAAATTCACCGCAATAACAACACACCAGCCAAAAGCTTATTCCCCGTTCAGAATGGCTTCGACATCTAGAAGGGAGCAGCCAGCGTGGACCCCACCATCACCTCACGGGGCTCCCCTCCCACCACTTCGCATTTATAATTCGCTAACGAAGGAGAAGAACCTGTTTGTTCCTATTGACCCTAATGGTAGGAAGATTACTTGGTACTGCTGTGGGCCTACGGTTTATGATGCGGGGCATTTGGGTCATGCCCGGAATTATGTCACTACAGATGTCTTGCGGAGGATATTGAGGGACTATTTCGGGTTCAAGGTGAAATTTGTGCAGAATGTCACGGATGTTGACGATAAGGTCGGATATTTTTTCCCTTTAGATTTCCGGAGCAGGGGTACATGGAATGGCTGAACGGATCGCTAATTTTGTTATAGATTATCTTGAGGGCCCGTCAGCAGCATCTGCTTGAGGAATTTATCTCTCAGAATTCGTCTATTACTCCGGAGGTTGCATCTACTGTGTCTGGAGCTTGGGTTGCATACCTGAAGAAGAATACAGCAGCCGGTGACGATGTGACTCCTGAGAACTTTGAAGGTTGGGCTACGAGTACTCAAAAAGAGATTATGGGTCTTGTTCTTAAGGAGCGAGAACGGAAGCTTAATCCCTCTGCTAAGGCTGAGGAAGAAGAGGAAGTGACCCTGGACGAAAAGTCTACAAAGCTGAAGATGCACCTCACGACTCTGCATACCGCCTCGCTCGTCTTACAAAAGATCCCGGAAGACTCGAAGGATTTTTGGAGTGCTACATCTTCAATTCTACTCCCGTACCTTGATTCGTTAAATCCGGGGAGAGAATATCCTCCTGAGGTATTTAGCAAGCTTACCAGTTACTGGGAGAACCATTTTAATGAAGACATGGCAACACTCAATGTTCTCCCTCCTACAACAGTTACTCGTGTGAGCGAGTTCATTCCCGAGAACGTAGCGTTTGTAAAGAAACTCGTGGATAAAGGATTTGCATATCCCACAGCAGATGGGTCAGTCTACTTTGATATAGCAGCATATGAAGCTGCTGGCCATCATTATGCCAAGCTTCAGCCATGGAACAGAGGCGATGAGTCCCTGATTGCAGATGGTGAGGGTGCTCTGACGTCAGATAAAAGCACAACTCCACCAAATACTGTTGAAACAGGAGAGGGAGGAAAGAAAAAACTACCAGCTAGCAAGAAGACACCACAAGATTTCGCTCTATGGAAGGCATTTAAGGCAGAGAAGCCAGGAGAACCAAGCTGGGACAGCCCATGGGGTAAGGGGCGACCTGGATGGCATATTGAGTGCTCGGTTATGTGCTCGGAAGTCTTGGGTGGTCAAGTTGATATTCATTCTGGAGGGATTGACCTTGCGTTCCCGCACCATGACAATGAGATTGCCCAGAGCGAGGCGTATTGGGATGGGTATGTTCTATCTATAATATCTAGTTTATGGGAATCCGGTAACACTGACCATAAAAGATGCTGCGACATCCCCGAAACCGCTGACGGAAAGCACCAATGGATAAACTACTTCCTCCACATGGGCCATCTATCAATCCACGGCAGTAAAATGTCCAAGAGTTTAAAGAACTTTGTTTCCATCCGTGACGCACTCACCCGCGGGGGATGGACCCCACGAGGTCTTCGAATAGTCTTCCTATTAGGCGGGTGGAAAGAAGGCATTGAAGTTCGGGAGGGGGTCCTGATGGAAGCTAAGAGTTGGGAGACCACGGTAACAAAGTTCTTCTCTAACGTGAAGGCTCTGATAGCAGAGGAGGAAGAGGAGGAGAAGAAGGGGAACCGAGCCGAGCAACTGTTTGGACCTTTAGAACATGCTATAGATAAAGAGTACCCCCTTCTCTCCTATCATTAACTCTTTGTGAATCATGCTGATGAGACTAAAAAGCTTCGACACCGCCGACCAGAACCTCCACGCTG
>Ga0307507_10003630_pt1 | contig 29306 bp, 4 predicted proteins | sample 7_EM_MG_FD_207223 | JGI IMG/M metagenome (GOLD analysis project Ga0307507, IMG submission 207223) | Populus trichocarpa ectomycorrhiza microbial communities from riparian zone in the Pacific Northwest, United States - 7_EM | ecosystem: Host-associated > Plants > Roots > Unclassified | place... | reverse complement strand
ACTAGAGAATAAGGAATAGATAAAAGTTACTAAATTTAAACTGCTAGGTCTCCTCTCTTTTATACTATTTTTATTTTATTTTATAGTATTTTATATAAAGAGAAGTATAAATAAAAAGGTAGAAAGGGGATATCTAATTAATAGGAAAGCTAAAGGTATTTGCTAAGGCTCTATATAAAGCTCTGTACGAAGCTCTGCAGAAGCTCTACAGAAGCTCTACACGAAGCTCTACACGAAGCTCTGCACGAAGCTCTGCACGAAGCTCTGCACGAAGCTCTGCACAAAGCTCTGCACGAAGCTCTACAGAGGCTCTACACGAAGCTCTGTACGAAGCTCTGCGGAGGCTCTATACGAAGCTCTGCACGAAGCTCTGTATACGGAGGCTCTGCACAACGGCTCTGCGTATGACGGTTCTACGTACAACGGCTCTACTACGGAGGCTCTATATAAAAGCTTTGTGCTGAGCTTCGTGTAGAGCTTCGTGCAGAGCTCCATACAGAGCTTCGTGCGGAGCTTTGTGCAGAGCTTCGTGTAGAGCTTCGTGTAGAGCTTCGTGTAGAGCTTCGTGCGGAGCTTTATGCGGAGCCTCTGCAGAGCTTCGCGCAGAGCCTCCGTACGCAGAGCTTGATGCAGAGCTTAGTGCAGAGCCTCCCGCAGAGCTTCGTGCAGAGCTTTTGCTAAGCTTTGGTAGAGCTCCGTGCAGGGCTCTCTTATTCCGCAGAGCTCTTGTAAGCTTTATATCTATATAATATTACTTATCCTTAGGATATTTAAATAAGGGTGGTACCATTTTAAAGCGCTTTACAAGCTCTATAAATCTATACTAATAGAAAAATTATTTATTTAATATTAAGGGGTGCATTACAAGTATAAGCATATTAGGGGATTTTGCCAAGACTATCCGGAGACTATCCAGATAGTCTCCGGATACTATCAGCTAATAGGTCTATTATCCAAGAGGCCTATCCGGCCTATCCTCCGCAGGTCTATAGGTGGCTATCTCGTCTGGGTGGCTAAGACGTTATATACAACTTAAAGCGATATATAATGTTCTTTATTTATTAAATTATTTAAAATTAAAAATATTTAGTATATGCGCTGCATATACATAAAGATCAGCGTGGTTAGAAGTTGAGCATGGTCACAAAGTTAAACTTAAAGTTCTGACCACGTTAAACTTTCTAACCACGCCGAGTTTTTCCATAACCACGCCGAGCTGTGAGCCCTTAGTAGCCACAATTTACCTAAGCGACTATATGTATTAAATATGCGGTGCATATGCTAAACATATATATATATAACTATAAGATAAACAGCTTATTGGCGAATGCATATGCTATGCATATGCTTAGTATATACCGACGCATAGTATACCTACCTTTTTAGAATAGTAAGCATATATATTGCATATACTTAGCATATACATTCACCTATAAGAATATATCGCGGTACTTAAATGGCATTTTAGTAAGTATATATAATATATTAGCGGTATATATATTAAGTATATACTTAGGGAGATAAAACTAGTAGTATATAAAACAAATATGTGACAGGCTTATACAAATGCTTCTAAACCAAAGCTTGTAGATTGCTACTATATAAGAATACTAAGCTAAGGAGAAGAAGAAGACTGGTAGAGACTGGCAAGATATAAAAGGTCGTTAAGGCGCTAGTAGTAAGCGAGCTAATAGCAACTTGGCAGAGTATGGCAGGATTTAGTAGATTGCCTAGAAAACGGCAAATTGCCTAGGAAACGGCAAAGTAGTAAGTGACGTGCTCTAGCACCGTCACATTACCCTCTCCTCCCAAAAAAGCCTGCCCTTAGGCTTTGTCTAAGTTCTTTATTATTGTTTAAATTATTATAGTTATCTAACCCCTCTTCCTAGCATTTAATCTAGCTGTCTAATTTGCGTAGTGGTCCAGGGAGGTCTAGGTAGGCTAGGTGGAAATCTTATAGCTTATAGGGAGAGTACTTAAAATTGGATATAGGGTACTATTCTAGATCTTCGTTATAACCTACCCAGTTTGCACGGTATTTTAAGGTACTACGGTCCTTCTTAACTGCTAAGATCTCTTTAACTTCCTATTCCCCGTCTTCTGCAATCTAGATTGGCGGTAGGGGGTTATTGTACTATCTAGGCAATGGGTTATCCACGGCCTTCCGCAGTTAGTCTAGAGAGAAGACAGGGTAGATCTTTATTAACCCTAGTAGCTTAACCTTAAAAGAGTGCCCTACCTTCTTAGGGATCTTATAAGGGCTAGCCATTTGGTAGTCTAGCTTGCGGCTTAGCCTCTGGGTCTTCTAGTTCTTTATTAATACCTATACCTTATCTCCTACGTAAAAGTCTACCTCGTGATAATATTGGTTTACGTTAGCCTCTTTCTTCTCTTATACCTTTTTTATAATTGCTTAGGCAGTCTCCTAGGCTCTGTGCATTCTCTTAGCGAATATCTGGGCCTCTTTATAGCTAAGGCGTTCGCGGGCCGTTATAGGTCCTATAGGTCTATCCCAATTGAAGGATATTTATGGCTTATATCCATAGAGTAACTTAAATAGTGATATTCCTATACTATTATAAGGGAGCGTAAGCTGTGCGTAGTCCATTATAGGCAATAGTTCCAACCAGTTGTCCTAGTAGTAATTAATAAAGGATTAAAGTTGCTAGTTAAGGTATTGGTTTATAATCTTAGTTTAGCCGTTGGTCTAAGGGTAGAATGTGGTAGAGAGCTTAATCTTAATACTAAGGATACGGTAGAATTTATCCTAGAAGTCTAAGATAAATTAGGGCCTATAGTTAAAGATAATTAACTTAGGAGCGCTATAGATCTAGTAAATGTTGTTAGCATATATATGGGCTATATCTTTTATAGTTGTAGTCTTAAAACAGGGGAGGGAAATGGCTTACTTATTTAGTTGGTTAACTACTATAAAGGCTATATTGTAGCCATATTTGTCCTTTAGGAATAATTTAAAGTCTATTATAATATGCTGCTAAGGGCATTTAGGAACTAGTAGTGGTTGTAACTATCTAGGGGTTTAATCCCTGGGGGTATTTGCCTGTTTATAAGAATAATAATTCCTAATAAATCGTTCTATATCGGACAGGAGTCTTTGCCAGTAGTAGTAAGGCGCTAATAGTTAATGGGTCTTGTCTTAACTAGGGTGTGCCGTAGAGACTTAATAGTGGGCTTTATAGATCAGCTCTATTTATAGGTTATTAACATCTAAAACTATAAGCTACTCTTAGTATAAGAGCAGTCCGTCTTCTATTTTTAAATTAGGGTTGCATTTTATAGCTTAGTCGCGAAGGGCTTTTAGGAATTTGGCTGTGCGGTTCGCGATTAGGATACGGTTAATTAGTCCTATTAGTTTATCTAGGATCTCTCCTTCTATAGGCGCCAGCTTATTCTATTTGGAGTTTAGTTCCTTAAGGATACGTAGGTCGAGCTATTTAGGGCGGAGGAGGGCACCTGTCCGGTGCTAAGCCTTTAGCTTATCCTATAGTTCCATATCCTGTTCTCTCCAGGTAAGGGTATTAGCTTTAGAATTTTGCCTACTAGGGCAGTATATAATTGTAAAGAAGAATTAGGAGAGTATTTTAGCCCACCTAGCCTGTTAACCGGTAAGCTGCTTTGTTGTTATAAAATACTTAAGGGCTTTATAATTAGTATAGACTTTAATCTAAGAGTCTGTGCTTTTAAGCTCTGCGCGCCACTAGGATAATAATTATACAATAGCTAGCATTTCCTTATTGTATATCTCGTAGTTATACTTAGTTGGGGCTATTATCTTTAAGAAGAATGTAATAGGGTACCACTCGCCATCTAGGTGTAGCTGTAAGAGAACACCTGTTACTACTCCGTTAGACGCGTCCGTTTCTAGCATTAATTCTAGGTCTAGGTTATAGTAACGGAGAATTAGGGAGAAGATAAGTCGGTTCTTTAACTGCTTAAAGGCTTCTATATAGCTGTCGTAAAAATAAAAGGCGTGTCGTTCTTAGTTAGTTATATAAAAGGCTTAGCCACGACCCTATAATCACAGATAAACTAATAGTAGAAATTATAGAAGCTAAGAAAGGACTAGATGCCTTTTATAGTACAAGGGGGTTTCCAGTTATATATTGCCTCTACCTTCTTAGGGTTAACTTTAATTCCTTCTGTGCTAATAATGAACCTAAGGTACTTTATTTGTTTTACTCCGAATTCGCATTTCTTAATATTAACTTATAGGCCTACATTCCGCAGTCTCTTTAGAACCTTTTTAACGTGAACTTAGTGCTTAAGTTTATTGTCCAAGTATATAAGAATATTATCTAGGTAAGCCGTGCAAAATTTATTAAGGTAGTTAAAAAGAACATTATTTATATACCGTTGGTACGTGGCTGGCCCATCTATTAGTCCAAAAGGAAGAACTTTATATTTGTAAGAACCGTAACGGGTATAGAATGTTATTAGATCCTCTAACGCAGGGTCTATCCTAATTTAGTAGAAAGCTTGGTAGATATTAAGCTTAGTAAAGATTTTGGCTTAGACTTCTAAGTAAAAGATAAGGTATAGGTGTTAATAAAGAACTAGAGGATATAGAGGCTAAGCCGCAAGCTAGAATACTAAATAGCTGGCCCCTATAAGATCCTTAAAAAGGTAGTGCACTCTTTTAAGGTTAAGCTACTAGAGTTAATAAAGATCCAACCTATCTTCTCTCTAAACCAACTATAAAAGGCCGCAGACAACCTATTACCTAAATAGTATAATAACCCCCTATCGCCAATTTATATTATAAAGGACAAAAAATAGGAAGTTAAAGAGATCTTAGCAGTTAAGAAGGACCGTAGTACCTTAAAATACCGTGCAAACTAGGTAGGTTATAACGAAGATCTAGAATAGTACCCCATATCCAATTTTAAGTACTCTCCCTATAAGCTATAAGATTTCCACCTAGCCTACCTAGATCTTCCTAGACCACTACATAAACTAAACAGCTAGATTAAATGCTAGAAAAAGGGTTAGATAACTATAATAATTTAGATAATAATAAAGAACTTAGATAAAGCGTAAGGGCAGGCTTTTTAGAAAGAGGGGTAATATAATAGTGCTAGAGCGCGTTACCTGCTACTTTCTAGGCATTCTGCCAAATTCTGCTATATTTTGCCAACACTACTTATAGAGCCAACTAATTAGGATTTTCTATCCCTGGGATAGAAAATCGCTATTAGCTTGCTTACTACTAGCGCCTTAGCAACCCTTTATATCTTACTATTCTCTACTAGTCTTCTTCTTCTCCTTAGCTTAGTATTCTTATATAGTAGCAATCTATAAGCTTTGGTTTAGAAGCATTTGTATAAGCCTATTATATTATACTAAGCTCTCCCTATATAGCCAAGGAAGGCCTTTATAATATCCCACCCTAAAAAGAAACTTTGTTCGCAATAATACGTTAACGCGTTATACTTAGACGCTAAATACTATATACAGCCTGGGAAGGCCCTAATAATATCCCCCCTTATAGGCTAGACTATACTTAACCTAGACCCTAGCATTAAAAATAAATTATATAATACTAATAAACCCCTAAATAGCTAATAATAGTACCTAAAGTAAGCTTATCTAAAAGAGCCGCCTTTACTTAAGAGGAATACGAGATCTAGTTAGGATTAGAAATTAAGGACAATAATAACACCCTAAGTATGCGTAAGTAGATTTATAATCTTGCGGCTAAGTAAGTAGTTAATTACCTTACAGCTAAAGCTATATAAGAAACTTTAGACAAGATCCTAAAGAGCCTCGCAGCCCTATAAGATAGCTTAGTCTCCCTTACTAAAAGCCCTAGCTAACCTATTTACTCTACTAAATATAACACCCTAGGTAGTATAGATATAATAGTAAAGTAATTAAAATCTGTTAAGCTTCCTAACCCTTAATAGATATTTAATAGAATAGACCCTACCTTTAAGAATTAGAGGATCTAAGTATAAGAAAAGCTTTATATTAACTATAACTATTTCCTCTCTAAAGAAGCTGAAATACTTTACCTCTTTGGTTAAACTATTAGGGATACCTAGTAATACCTTTAGGCTAAGTTGAAAGACGAGTTACCTATCCAGTTTATATCTGTTAATAAGATAATATAGCATCTAGCTGCTATTTATATTAATCTAAATAAAGTATAAGATGCCTATTACGACTATAACTACCTAATAATAAAATTAAACTAATCCGTTACTAAGTTTTAGACTTAATTCTTATACCTAGTAGGCAAAGGCTAGGTTCCCCTTAAGAACTACTATTTAGACCTATATAATAAGCTAATAGTCTAACTATAAGAAAAGATCGCGGTAGCTTTAGACGACTTACTAACCTATTAAAGACTTATAGCCCAATATTTATTACTAGATTTAGAACTAAAACAAATTAATATTTATTTTAATTAACTAAAGCGGCCCTATAGCAACTGGAACTTATCCATTATACTAATAGTAGCTAGCGTTAGAAGATAAACTACAACCGCCCTTATACTAAAAGCGGTTATAACTACTTACCTACAAGCCTTTACCTAACCCGCTATATACTATACCCTTAGCTCTTATTATAACACCCTAATTAACCCTACTACGGTTATATACTTTAATTATAGAAAGAATAGTTACTTTACCTTATCTTGCCTAGAGCTAAAGGATATAGATAATATTAAGGAGATAGAGGGAGAAGAAATATCTAATAAGTTAGGAAAAGAAGAACCCTAGGGAAAGACTCCCCCCTAGGGTATCCTATTATTCTTAAGGAAATTAATTTAAATTAGCTAATAGGTAGAAAACACTTTATAGTTCTATATATAATATCTTAAAATAGATATAGAGTTAATATAACTGCCCTTATTAATACCAGAGTAGATAGCTTTACCTTTATAAACACTGCTTATATAAATAACGTTACTAAGTTCTTAAATATAAATACTACCTAACTAGAGAAGCCTATTTAAGTAAAAGGTTATAATGGCTAAGCTAGTAAGCCAGTTACCTATATCTTAAAGCTATATATTACTATTAATAGACAGCGCTAATTTAGTATCCCCTTCTGCATCCTAGACCCAGGGTCTTATAATATAATCCTTAGCCGAAAATAGATGTCCTACTTTAATATTTAGCTAAATATTTAATAAAGACTGTTTATCTAGCCGGAGAATAGACTAAAATTACCTTCCTTTATTAGAGAAATTTAAACTAACTATAAGATATTAGCCGTAAAGGCTAACCTTATTTATTAGTAAAATATTAGGGACCGCGACCTAGCCCTTATCTAAAAAGATGTCCACTACAAGGCTAGTAGGAACTCTATACTAATAATAATACTCTCCTAAAGTACTATAGTTAAAAAGGACTCTATTTATAGAAGTAGAATAGATAGTAATATAGATAACTGTCAAAGCTAGTATTTAACGAGGTGCAGCGGAGGTGTAAGGAAATTAAATACATATATTAAGATATATAAATAAGATTGTTGTCGTTAATTAATACTAATTCTACTGGTAGATTCTGGTGGATTTCATGCTCGCCTAGCTTATGTAACCACTATATATAACTAGCCCATAACTAGTTAGTCACAGACAACCTTTAACACGCCCCTCTGTATTTAACTAACTTAATACTCTAATCAAGTTCAATTAATTAGTCGCTAGTATACGCCTTAAACCCCAATTGCTAAAGCGTAGAGGCTAATTCCTTCTGCTAAAGTCGGGGTGCCTACTTTATACTATATAGGGCTTTTAGAAGCCTTTTTAGTAGCCTCTATATTCCTTTATAGATTAAGCCTTAATACTCCTTTTTAATTGCCTTCTTCTATTCTAGCCAATTAGGTCTTATCTTTATGTAACGTGGCCCGCCTCCACGTCACCATACGGCTAAAAAGACTAAGAGTGCTTGCGAACTTGTTGCAAGCGCGGCGGGACCTAATATATATACTCTTACACTTTATCTCCTTAATTATTTTAAGATTGTTATAGATTAATAACGCTAGGCTAGCTGTATATACAGCGTAGAAAGCTATATTTGATTTAAAATTAGAGTTTAATTTTAGCTTTAATTATTAAGCGGCTTTTTAAGTCTCTCTACTAAGCTCTGGGTTTGGGATATAGACCTTATTTTTTAAACCTTTTGGTTAACTCCTTAACTTAGGTACCGTTTTGGTTTTAACTCTCTCCTAAGTAGTCTCCAGTATTAATTTAGGTTTAATATTAGAATTAATATCTAGTTACTCCAAATCCTTATTAATTTAAAGCTCTAGTGTAATAGCCTTTTTAAGTGCTAATTAGGGCTGCCTTTTAATAGTAGGTAAGTTAGGAACTCTCTAATAAATTAAATTACTATTCTGTTAATCCTTCTAGTTAAAATTCTTAGTATTCTTACCCCATTTTCCAGCTTACATTAAGATTAAAATGTCAGTATTATCTTCCTTAGATAGTGACTTTGGGATTGGCCCTTCTTTATTAAGTCTAACTTTTAAAACTTATACGATCCTATTTTTAACGAGTGCTTTAATAATTACTATATTCTTGTTAATTCGGAATATGCTAAGGTCTTCTTTATTAACTATAGGGTTTCTATCTTTAATTTAAATATTACCTTTACCTAGGAGCTTTCTAGCTCTAAAAGTATTAATACTATAGTTTGGTAGATACTGCACCTTACTAAGATTTAGTATATGCGTCTCTTCTATATCTATAGTATAGATAATTATTCTCTTGCTAAAGCCAAGCGGCGTAGCTTTTCTACTTACTGTGTTAATTAATAGCAAAGATGCTGGTATATATATACCAGTATTAAAGCCGTTAATTAATTTAGCAATATAGGTTTCGGCTCTAGTATTAAACAGTATTCCTTCCTGCTTAATTAGTAATCGATTCTTCCTATTTAGGTATATATAGAGATAGCTTAACTTCTTCCTTGCGTATCGGCGAGAGTAAAAGTCTTTGTCCAAAGAGTTACTGCTAGGTTCTTCCTTCCTACTCTTACTACCTAACTTGCTCTTACTAGGTTCCTAATATAAAATGAACTTCTTATCTATCTTCTTTTCCTATTCGCGTTAAAGCTTCTTATTTATAATAAAGCAGTTCTTAGAATTGTGATAAGCATTTAAGTCCTTGTAGTTTTTATATAGTTTTCCCTTACCCTTCTCCCTCTTCTTCTTTGCCTTTTATTTGCCCTTCTTATTAGGCTTCCCCCTATAGAGCATATCTCCTCCCTTAGCCTTCTTATTCTTATTTTATGCCTTATTTATAATATCTTTAATTAATACGGAGAGTAATAGTCGGGTTAATTCTTTTTAAGAATTTAATTGCTATTATTCTACCTAGATGGGCTATATGTGAGATAGGGCTATAATAAAGAGAATTGGATGCCATAATTTAGGTAGGGAAATGTTAAGGTTCGCCGGCTTTTTAATAGCTTTCTTAAATACGATAATAAAGTACTTAAGATTGGGGTAGTCTTCGTACTTGATCTTTATATATAACTCAATAGCGTTATAGCTAAAGACTGCTTCTGTGCCCTTATACTAAGTCTATAAAGTCGTCTATATCTTATATGCTAATTTGTATCCTACTAGCATCTATATAGGGGTACTCTTAATATTAAGCTTAATAATAATCTTTATGCTTAAGTCTCTAGCTTCCTATGTTAGCCATACTGCTAGCTTTATCTTATTAGCTTTCTTATTAAACTTATCTACGTATTTAGGTGCTTTTCCCTTTTTATAAATGTAACGTCTTAATCTGTTTACAACGGCAATATCCTTTATTACTTCCTTTTATATAATATAGTTCTCCTCTCCCTTTAGCTTTATACTATTAAGTAGTAGGTTCTTGCTATTACTGCTTTCGCTTATCTTAAGTGCAGTAATTAGATATTAAGTTAATTAGGGACTTGCTATATTCGTATTGCGGTATTGTAATTAAAGTTGTTCTGGTTAATTTTAAACGTCGTCTACTTCTTCTTAAAGTATTGGTAGCTAGTATATACTACTAAACTCGTTAGTTAATTAAGCTCTTAGTACGCGTTATATCAATCGTTATCCAGTTACAGGCTCTTTTTTTTCTATCTATCTTCTGCCTACTTCTTAGTAAAACAGTTAGTAACCAAATACGCGGGAAATGAGCGTTCTTTAATCGTTTAACAACTGCTATAATTATAGCTCTCTCCACGCGTTATTTAAAAACACTATATTAAAACCCTCTATAGGCGTAGCTAGGCTTATAACCTATTAAAGCTAGTATTTAACGAGGTGCAGCGGAGGTGTAAGGGAATTAAATGCGTATATTAAGATATATAGATAAGATTGTTGTCGTTAATTGATTCTAATTCTATAGGTAGATTCTGGTGGATTTTATACTCGCCTAGCTTATATAACCACTATATATAACTAGCCTATAACCAGTTAGTCACAGATAACCTTTAATAATAACTTTTAAATTATGGAGATCCGGCTAATATAGAAAAGGACGTACTAATAGGATATAAAGGATAACCTTTAGAAGATATAATGAAAGCTAAAGGTGTTACGGTACTGGCATATTGCTGTCAAATTGCCGCAGATTGCCGTTATGTGATAGCAAAGTGCCGTTATATAACCGGAGAATTGTATATAACTTTAAGCGGTGCTTCTGTTCCTCCCCTTCCCTTTCTCTAGCTTTGGATTCTTGTTTATAGACAATCTAATTATATAGGCTTGCGCGACCATCTTGCTATGCTTGTGCCTTAATTAACTAAGTTGCTAATATTATCTAAAACTTATCTACTCTTTCTTCCTAAGAAGGAACTTAAATATATCTACGGACTAAGGATAGGATAAAGACATAGAAATGGACCTAAAGGATATTACTAGAATAAAACGGGACTTTAAGGATAGGATGGAACTAAAAGAATATAAATAAAACATAAACCCTAAGAATAGGACACGCATAGACCAAAACTCCTAGAAAATAAATAAATACCAGAAATTACCTAATACCCCTACTACTATGCTAAGAAATATAGTAGCCGGTAAAGCCGCTATAGGACCCATAAATACTAATAGTAAAACAGTCGCTGTCTTAACCCCTTAGGAAGAACTTATAGTAGCTAATACTGAAATTAAGCGGCTTTAAGAGCTGTTTAAAACTAGAGACACCCTAGCACCTAGTAAGGAGTTATTGGACACCTAGAGACTTACTATAGTCCTTAAGGCCCTAGCTTAACGCACAGTATTAGCATTATTGCGGTCCGTAAAGGTTGTAGACCCCCTATTGCTTATAGACGGAACTAACCCTATATTTAATAATTAGAAGCTTTAACTGCAAGATAAGCTTAAAGTTAACACGGATTAATTCCCTACTACTTAAGCTAAAATGGCCTATGTCTTTGGCCGTACCGACGGGGACGTATAGACGTATCTATGTCCGTAATACGCCTAGGACTTAGTAAACCCCTTCCTCTCTAGAGAAGAGATAATTAACTACTTGTCTTCTATTTATAAGGACCCCTTTAAGATATAGAACGCCCGCCTTAATTATAAAGCCGTTAATATAAAAATAATAGAGACCTTTTTGGCCTTCTAGACCCGCTTTCTGTACCTAGCTAGCTAAGTTTAAATTCCCTATAAAGACCTAATACTAGACCTCTTTAACAAGCTTACCCTAGACTTATAGCGCGCTATACTGCTAGCTTTTACTACTATATAGACGCTAAAGGTACTTATAGACCACTGCCTAGCTATTAATTAAGGCCTTTATTAAATTAAGGTATAAGCTAAGCGGTATAAAGCTAGAAACTCTTTAAACCAGACTATAAGCGCTATAAGAACGGCCTATAGTACCCTAGCATAATTAGCAACTCCTATGGCACTAGCTATACAGCCCGCTATTAATTTAGCAGCTAGCCGCGTAGCTAGCCCTACTGCGGGTCCGGTGTATACTTGGCCTATATATAGTAACCCCTATAGATAGGCCCTTAGTAATTAAAGAGCTTGCTTCTTATGCGGCTAGAAGAAACACTTTACTAAGGACTACTTAATCAAGGTAAAAACGGACAAGGTTCTGTTAATATAGAAAAATAGCGCAGAGTTAGAAAAAGAGGAATCCTAAAGAAAAACTCCTCTCTAGGGTTAAAAGGGATTAATATATTATATATTAATCTAGGTCGGCTAGTTAGTAGAAGAAGATATACTATCCCTTATACTTTATTTTATAATAGATATTAAGTTTTAACCTTTGCTTTAGCTAACTCTGGAGTAAATACCTTTGCCTTGATAGATACTTAGTACGCTGTAAAGCTGGCTAAATTTTTAAATACGCCCCTTAAGGAACTGCCTAAACTAGTTTCTATTTGTGGGTATAATGGAAGAATAGGGCTATCTATTATAACTATCTTACGGATCTACCTCCGTGTTAACAGATAAAGGTAATATAATATCCCCTTTCTTATTATGGACCTGGGAAGCCATAATATAATCTCAAGAAGAAAATGGCTAGCTTATTTAGGCTTATAGCTTAATATACAGAATAGACAGCTCCTTTGGCCTAAATTTCTACCCCTAACCCCTTCCTTTATAAAAGAAATTAGTATTATAATAGAAAACCTTATACGGCCCTAGATTAATACTATTTACTAAGCCAATACTATACGTAGGGACTAGGCCTTTAAGAAAGATATATAGCGTAATTAGTAACGGATCCATATACTATGTTGCCCCTAGACTACCTATATTACGCCACTGGTACCAGAGACCTAGAAAATTAGTAATAATTTAGCTAAGTCCTTTACGGAGAACTTAGGCCCTATATAGCTATAAAGAAAGGCTAAGAATACTAGACGCTATACTAAACTAATAGACTGGAGGGACAACTTATGGAAAATGAAGCGTAAGCTAAAGAAGATTATAAACCCTATACCGCAAAATACGGCCTAATAAAAGCCTATAAAGAAACCTATAAACCTTCCCCTAGTTAATATCTGCTATATTAGCGCTGTAGGATTCTACTAGAACTTAGTCCAACCTAATACCGTTGCCTTTAGCACCAGCTTATATAAAATTGATTAAATAATTAAGGAAAAGGAAAGCAAGCTTAATAGATAGGAAAGTAAGCTTATAGATAAGGAGCTGGTAGAACAGAAACTGCCCTATTAATACCAGAAATTTAAGAATATATTCTCTAAGGTAGTATCCAATATGCTTCCGCCTTACTAACTATATAACCATAAGATTGAGATTAAGCTAGATAAGGAAAACACCCTTAGCTATACCCCCCTTTGTTAGCAATCTACTACCAAATTATGGACTATAAAGTAGTATCTTATTAATAACCTAGATAAGGGCTTTATTAAGCCAGGTAGTTAAGTCCCTTTTACCTTACTAATTTTCTTTACAAAAAAGCCAAATAGAGGACTCTGTTTCTGTATTAACTACTGTAAGCTAAATAATATAACTTGTAAGGACTGCTACCCACTACTGCTACTTAATAAGACACTGGCCTAAATAAGTAGAGCTAAGGTTTTTATAAAGCTTAATATCCGCTAGGCCTTTTACTAAATTAGGATAAACCCCAGATCTATAAATCTTACTATATTTTAGACCTATTACGGATTATATAAATATAAAATACTTTCTTTTGGACTGACTAACGGACTAGCTAGGTACTAGCGATATATAAACAATATACTCTTTAACTACCTTAATAATTTCTACACGGCCTACCTAGATAATATTATAATTTACTCTAAGAATAAGTTAAAACATAAGGAGTATGTCTATAAGGTCCTATAACAGCTCCGCAAGACTGGCCTTTAGGCTAATATAAGGAAATTAGAATTTAGTATTAAGTGTATAAAGTACTTAGGGTTTATTATTAGTATGGACAGAATTAAAGTAGACCCTAAAAAGACGGCTATAATTAATTAGTAGGTACCTCCAAGGACCGTAAAAGGGGTATAGTTATTCTTAGGCTTCTGTAATTTCTATTAACGCTTTATTAAGAACTATAGCAGGATTACTTGGCCCCTTAGCCGCCTTACCTAAAAGGACCAGCCCTTTTACTTTAATACCGCATATGGGCAGGCCTTTAATAAGCTTAAGAAACGACTAGTCTCTACTCCCCTACTCGCCTACTTTAATCCAGAATAGCCCTTAATACTAGAAACCAATGCCTTAAATAGTATTATAGCTAGTGTTTATTCCTAAAAGCAGACGGATGGAGAATAGCACCCTGTTACTTACTATTTAAAGACTATAGTAAATACTAAGCTGAACTATCCAATTCACGACAAAGAAATGCTGGCTATTATCTCTAGCTTTTAGCACTAGCGAGTATAGCTAGAAGGCACCCCTAAGCCTATTTAGGTAGTTTCTAATTATAAGGCTTTAGAATATTTTATAATAATAAAGGCCCTTACGGCCCAGCAAGCGCGCTAGGCGGATATCCTATCTTAGTTTAACTTCCTAATTATATATAGGCTAGGCGCTACTAATTATACGGACGCCCTTATAAGGCGTAAATAGGATATAGATAACTAGGTAGCTGCTAAGATCTTATTATAGACCTAGACGCTACTATAACCAGAGCACCTTAACCCCTAGATATAGGCAGACCTAAATATAGATACTTTAAACACTAAAATATGTCCTATTAACTCTATAGAACTTAACCTTATTAATAAACTGCTGTAGGTAAATTATACGGCCCTTTCTCTATAATAGTACTGTAAAAAGATAAAGGATATTATAAGCCTATGGTCCCTTAAAAACGGACTACTTAAGCACCATAAATAGCTAATAGTAGTAGAGGAACAGAACCTACGGACTTGGGTTATTGCTAAAGCATATACCTAGGTCTCTACGGCCTACCCTAGAAAAAATAAAACCTATAAGATTATTGCCGACCGTTACTACTGGCCTAGAATGGTTATAGATATTAATCGCTATATATAAAACTATAACAACTGCCGTAGGTCTATAATTCTATAAGATAAAACCCTAGGACTGTTAGAACTACTTCTAATACTAGAACGCCTCTAGTAGTATATCTCTATAGATTTCTATAAGCTACCTATAGACCGCAATGGATGTTACGGTATAGTCCTGACGCGTACTGTCTTGTACTGTTTCCTACTGTTAGCTGGCCCACCACTAGCGCCTTGGCAGCTGCCCCTACTATTTATATACGATACCCCCTTTTACCTCCTTCTCCTCTTTATACCACAATATAGCTATTTAGCCTATTAGCATTATAGCACTGTAACAGTTTGTGGTATCTCCTCTTGCGCCCCATTGCGATCTTTATTCTCCCTAGTCCACTGTCTCTATTTTCCCAGTATAATCGCGACCCGGCGCGACCGACAACACTGTACCATAGTCCCAGACAATCTTAGTACAGTTCTAGACAATCTTAGCATTATAGCCAGCCTTATAGATTTTAATTACCCTGCCCAGATCCCCTAAAATGGGTGACTAGAATACCCTATCAGTGAACATACGCGAAGCGCTTGCCTGCCTCTTCGATACCTCCTACACCAACATTGCCTAGGCAATTAGGAGTGGTCTGGAGTACCCCAAGGACCTCAATATGGCAGGAACATTTTAGCACCTCTCTATATATACAACCCTTTTAACTAGCGTCGAGAGCGGTCTCCAAACAGTCTATAATAAAGGCCGGACTGTAAAGTTCTAACTTAAAGAAGCTTAATACAGAATTAACTCCCTTAAGACACTTAAACTATGTATAAAGCAATACAAACAGTAAGCTTTGGTATATACTAAGACTATATAAAGCCTAAGCTCTTAGATTACTACACTTACCTAAACCATTACCAATAAGAACACTGCTACTGGCTCTCCTCCCCTAGCTAAGCCCCATAGAAAAAAGCGTAAAGTAAAAGACCCTACCCTATTTAATGGCAAGGGATCGCCAACTAAAAAGCAAGAAAAATTTAAAATATGGGAAATAAAGATCTAAGGCGTTTTCTATAGAGATGCAAAGTGCTTTGAGACCCTAATGGACAAAGTCCTCTATATATTAGATATACTAACAGATAAGGCTTATAACTATATTAAGTATGGCCTTAATATGCTATGTATACACCCAAACAACCTAAGTAAATGGGCCTTCTCTAACTAAGAGTCTATGTTTGCGTATATAAAGAAGCACTATAAGACTATGGATATAACCTAAGCGGCTAAGAATAAATTAGACACCTTAAACTAAGGTAAGTATAATTACTGGTCCTGGAAAGCAGAGCTTAATAAGTTAATAATAAAAGCAAATAAGACTAAAAAATAAAAGGTGGATCTGCTTAGGAAGAATATTTTGTCTAAGATAAAGGACTTAGCCCTTACCCTTAGCCGTAAAATTGACGATGCTAACTATGAGGGCTGGAGTAAGCAAATGGACGTGTTTGCTTATAACCTACAGAACTACGCCCACCACACTAAGCTGAATACCGCTAAGCTAAGTACTACTGGCGGCTATTGACCTATACTACCTAATAACAACACCTTAGTATTAGCACTATAGAATGACCTAATGGACCTTAACGCCGTTAAATTCGGCGGCGGTAGTAGTAGCCTCCCCGACAATATCTAAAGACATTATATGGATAACAGACTCTGCCTAGTATATAGTTAACCTGGCCACTAGAAAGATGCTTACGACCTTAAAATAAACCTAAATCCCCTTCTAATGCTACCGCGCTAACCCCTTTCTAGCCGCGGCGGATTCTTTAGCAGAGGGATTAGTAACCGAAACGATAACTATAAATAGGGACATGGGTTCGGACACAGAGACCTACCCCTGTAATTCCCTTCCCCAATATAGCCCTAGCTAATGGTCCCGTATATAAACTATGGATAAGTGCTCTATGCCGCTACTAACTGTGAGACTGGCTATGTCCTTAGCGAAGTACCCCCTAGCACATATACACCGTCGGAGACCAATATATTAGGATATACCAGCTAAGACCATAGCTACTAGCTAAGCCCCACGATCTAGTTATTAAAAGATTAACCCTTGGACTAAGTCGCCTCCAAGGGTTAGAACCATATAGGGAGGAGGATAAAAGGATTAGATCTTATTTTAAGTCAGCTGCTACTTAACCTTAGAATAGCAAACAATGATAGGAATGCTATCCTTATTTAGACCTACCTCTCCTTACTACGCAACCCACTCTTATAAGTTTTTATTAAAATAGTAAGCCTTATTAACAGTGGTAGTATAGCACTAGCGTTTGCAGACGAAGACTTGCTTATAAAAAAGTATAATATTATAACAAAAAGACTTCTAGTTCTAAAACCATTTTATCTTGCTAATGGACTCCTATCTAGCTTTATTACCCACTACTTTATAGCAAGAATAATAATTGGCCACTATACAGAATTTATACTCTTTTACGTCACGAAGTTATTACCCTTAATACTAGTAATTCTTAGAATGCCCTAGCTTAAAAAGTATAACCTAAAACTAGACTTCCCTACTCTAGAGCTTAAGTTTAACTCTAATTACTATACTTATAACTGTTTCCTATGGTATATTCCTAACTGTAACTAAGTAGCACCATGTGGACGCATTGCACGGCTAACGCTTAAATACCATCAGCTGATAGTAGAAAAGGTGCCTAACACTAGTAAGCCAATATACGTAGTAAATGAAATAGAGATTCTAGAAGACTAGACTACTACCCTATTCCTAAAAAAATAAACACCGCTAGAACTATAAGTCCCCTATATACACCCACTTAACCTAGGTTAGCCAATAAGACACCTAACTTTAAGTTATTTACCGTACGCATATATAACCGCACGTATAACAGCTAAGGGCGTTATAGCTAAGACCAAAACCAGAGCAATTAAGACCTCCCCCCTATAATGCCTAACCTTATACCCATCTCCCGCGCGTACCGTGCAAGGCCGCTGCCTTATTTCCGCCCCCCTAGGCCAACTGAGCCGTGCCAGCCTAGCCGTAGCACTAGAGAACCAGATATGCCCTAACCTAGACGACATTAAATGCACTTATACTGTTAATTTTACCCAGTTCTGTAAATAAAAAGGCGTAAAGGTAATAAGGATCTATATAGCGGAGCTAGTAGAACTAGTTAAATAAGAAGAACACTAACAGCTACTTAAGGAGCTACCTATAGGCCTAATAGAAGTACTAAACCTGTTAGAAAGGTCTTTCCGCCAGCTAATAGAAGGTAACTATATAATAGAGGAAGCCCGTAAAGCGCTACCCCCTTATTTCTATAACTTCCTTAAGATAAACCTAAAAACCAAGTCTAAGTTTCTACGCTAGAAGATAGTTAATACTAATATTAAGAAATTCCTAAAAGGCAAACCAGGATTAACCTATAAGGATATTTTATAACGCTTACTAAAAGAGTTTTATAAATATATTAAACACTTCCTCCCTAAGAATATAGATAAGCTGCCCCCTTACCGACCATAGGACCACAAAATTAAGATTATACCAGGAAAGCAGGCCCTATACTATAAAAACAGACCACTCTTACCTACTAAACTTAGCTGTGTAAAGAAGTGGATTGATGAGATACTAGATAAGGATTTTATCTACAAATTAACCTTACTAGCCGTTATACCACTCCTCCTTGCAGTGAAACCTAGCGGCGGTATATGAATTTACTATAACTACTAAAGCTTAAATATAGTTACTATTAAGAACTGATACCTACTGCCACTAGTCCGTAAGACACTTAATGCACTCTATAGTGCTAAGTACTTTACTAAGCTTAATGTAATTGCTGCGTTTAACTGGATCCAGATTGTAGAAGGCTATAAATGGCTTATAGTATTTATTACCCGGTTTGGACTCTATAAGATGCTAGTTATACTATTTAATCTCTATAACGCGCCCGCTATATTCCAAAACTATATTAACTATATTTTATATAACGCCCTTAACGACTACTGCATTATATATCTTAATAATATCCTTATCTTCTTAAAAACACGCGCCAAGCACACAAAATATGTAAATAAAATTATCCAGAGACTTGGTAATACTGGACTCTAGATTAATATTAATAAGTCTAAGTTTTATGCTACTAAAATAAAATACCTTAGCTTAATTATTTTAACTAATAGCATAACCATGGACCCTAAGAAGGTATAGGCCTTACAGAAATAAAAGGACCCAACATTAGTTAAGAAACTACAGTAATTTCTTAGCTTCGCGAACTTCTACTAATAATTTATTTAAGGCTATTCTAAGGTAGTTAAGCCCATAACTAGGCTACTAAAAAAGAGCATTAGCTAGTTATAGGGCCCTAATTAAGCATAGGCATTCTAGACCCTAAAAACAGCGTTTACTAAAGCACCAGTCCTAGCGTATTACAACTATATAAAGAAGACTATAGTAGAGACAGACGCCTCGAACTAGGCTTTAGATAGAGTGCTCTATTAAGCTAATAAAAGTAATAAGCTTAAGCTAGTCGCATTCTTCTCTACTAAGCACTTAGCCCCTAAATGTAACTATGAAATATATAATAAGGAGCTCCTGGCAATTGTTAAGGCACTAGAAGAAATAGTATCCCAAACTATAAGGAACTAAGCAGCCATTTAAAATTATTATAGACTATAAGAACCTCCAGACCTTTATAATAACAAAATAACTAAACTAGCGCCAAGTCCGCTGGGCTAAATTCCTTTCCTAATTTAACTTTATCATTACCTATAGGCCCAGCACTAAAGCCATAATCCCGGACGCTCTTAGCCGCCTCCTAGGCGTTGCACCTACTAATACTAATAATAAACGTCTATAACACTAAGACCGCGTTGTTTTACTACTAAAGAAAGTCAACCCTACTATCTTAGAAGAACTACTAAGCGAATCCCAAGACTAGAGCATTAAAGACTTTATCGTAGTAATAGACCTAGAGCCTAAGAAAAAACCCCTTAAGGAGCTTATTAAGAATGCCTATAAAGAAAACAAACTTGCTAGGAATATATTAGCTACATTACACAAACAGGAAGACCGTAAAGCACGCCGTTAGCCTAAGCAGATTAGGAAGCTGCTCCGCTATAACAAATCTAAATATTTAATTATTGACGGCCTAATTTACTATAGGAATTAAGTATTTGTCCCTAATTCACATAAACTCCAACTAGAAGTTATACACCGCATATACAGTTTAGGCCCTGCGGGTCACCTAGGCCGCGTTAAGACACTAGACCTCCTTAATTAAACATATTAGTGGCCAGGTATTTCATAGTTCATAGCTACCTTTATAAAAGACTACGCTCTCTGCTTCTATATAAAGACCCTACACTTAGTACCGCCCGGTTTCCTAAAACCACTAGAACTACCAGTCCGCCTATAAACTAATATCTCTATTAACCACGTCGTCAACCTGCCTAAGTGCCTTTGTAACGGCAAAACATATAGATATATCTTTGTCGTTGTTAACTGCCTAATAAAGATAAGACACTTTATTCCTATTACTAGCCTAGATACTAAGGAGCTTATTAAAGCATTTATCTATACTATCTATAAGTTACACGGCGCTCTAAATACCATTATTTCTAATAGAGGCTCTTTATTTATTTCTAACTTCTAGCGTTGCCTAAACTAGCGCCTAAAGGTAACCCTAATCCCTAGCTCTATATAGCACCCTAAAACAGATAGTTAAACCAAGATTATTAATGCAGCAATAAATAAATACCTATACGCCTTTATAAGCTTCACCTAAGATAACTAGGTAGATTAGCTCCCCTTTACTAAGTTTGCCATAAATAACCAGGTTAATAAGACTACGGAAATCTTATTATTCTTTACTAACTATAGCTACAACCCACATCTAGGCGTCAAACCAGTAGGCCCCTAGCCATCAGCCCTATCTATATATGCAAAGAAGGAGTACCTATAAGCTAATACTATTACCAACCGCTTTAAGCGTATCTTAACCTAGCTTAAAGCCCTAGCTCATATCTCCTAGCAACGATATAAAGATAACGCTAATATAAAATAAGACAAAGGTATAATATTTAAAAAGGATAACATAGTTATAGTTAGCCTTAAAAACATAAAGACCAACCAGCCTAAGAGGAAGTGGGATAATAACTAGGACAGACCCTGGCCCGTCCTAGCTACCTATAGAGGAGCAGTTATAGCTAACCTCCTAGACTATATCCGTGTTAATAAGTCTTTCCATACTTTAAAAGTCCGCCTTTGGTTCCCTAAAGAGATCTCTAGTTAAGCACGCATTAACAAAGAGGAATGTTATAATGTCACAGGCAGGATAGCCAAAAGGGATAATAACGGCAATATCACAGACAAGTAGGAATTTAAAAAGATTCTTAATGTATATAATAAACAAATGGACGAGCATGGCTTAACATACTATATTAAATGGAAATACCATAATGAGAAAACCTAGGAACCTAAGAAATCCCTAAAAGGGTACGAGTACGCACTACTAAGGTTCTATAAATAATACCCTAAAAAGCCAGGACCCCCAGACTGGGCACAAGATAAGGGAGAGCCACGCCGAGGCCGTAGCCGACCATAAAGGTAATTTATAGTGGTTAAGATCTTATAGAACTTTAACCACCGGTCAAAGTTGTTTAATTGGTTAGTTTTTTGCCAAGAAGCGCCACGCGGTAGCGGTGTGGAGTTCTGCCAATTTTATTTATTAAGCTAACTAATTAAGATTTTCCATACCCGGCATGGAAAATCGCTATTGGCTTAGTTAAGGGCGGTGAGCAGAAGTGACATCTTTACAGCGAAAATAGGTTACTTATTTGGTTTAGGGACTAAACCTTCTGGGGAGGGGAGTACTGTCACGGCATAGTCCTAACGCGTACTGTCTTGTACTATTTCCTACTGTTGGCTAGCCCACCACTAGCGCCTTGGCGGCTGCCCCTACTATTTGTGTATAATACCCCCTTTTACCTCCTTCTCCTCTTCATACCACAATGTAGTTATTCAGCCTATTAGCATTATAGCACTATGACAATAGATATAATATGGTTATAATTTTAGTTAACCACTTTAGCAAGCGCCTGTTCTTAATTCCCTATTATAAGAATATTAATGCTAAAGAGGCGGCCTAATTGTATATCTACTATATCTACTAAATTTATAGACTACTAAATACTATTATATCCAATTATAGGCTGTAGTTTATATTGGCCTTTTAGAACAAGTTTACCTAAATCCTAGGCATTAAGCTAAAGCTTTTTATAGTATACTACTTCCAAATAGACGGCTGGATAGAGATTATAAACTAGTATTTAGACTAGAGACTCCAACCCTTTATTAACTACTTTTAGGATAATTAGGCTAAACTGCTACCTCTAATAGACTACGCCTAGGCTACTCTACCCTATAACTCTATAGGATTTACACCTATTTAGCTAAGAATAGGGTATTTACCCCGTATAAACTTTAACTAGGAAAGACTAGAAGGGCCATAGACTATACGCGAAAAACTATCTTATAAGGAAGTACGGTATTACGCTAAACGCTTAAAAAAAGCCTATAAAGTAGCCTATACAAACCTAAAAAAGGCCTAGAAATTAATGGAATAGTAGGTAAATAAGTATAGGCGTAGGCCCAAGTTTACCGTAGGCAATAAGGTCTAGGTTATAATAAAGAACTAAAAGATAAAACGGCCTAGCCATAAGCTAGACTATTAAATAGTAGGACCATATAAGGTCCTTAAGAAGAGAGGTAACTTATATAAAGTAAAGCTCCTAGATTTAATTAAGGTCTACCCTATTTTCTTACCAAATAAGCTATAAAGAGCTATAAATAACCTATTACCTAGACAAAAGAATAAACCGCCCCTGCCGATTTAAGTTAATAGTAATAGTAAATATGAAATTAAAGAAATACTAGCCTATAAACTTATAAGGGGAACACTAAAGTACCGTATAAGGTAGATAGGATATAATCCGGACCCTACCTAGTACCCTATATAGAATTTTATAGGTAGTCCCTATAAGTTATAAGAGTTTTATAGCTATTACCCTAACAAACCCAGACCGCTAAAGTACTTAGATAAGTAGATAGAATGCTAGCATAGTAAGGATAATAGGTTATATAACGAAGCCTTATAGGAAATACTATGGTAGACTCGCTAATAGGCTAGGTATATAGGTAAACAAGAAGTCAACAACATAATAATAACTAGTAGAGTGGTTGCTTAATAGATTAACTCCAATTATATTCTAAGATTTACTATAAGGAAAGGAACTATCTAGGTAGGAACTATGGTCCTTTAAATACGTATCTATACACCTAAGAAAGTTATTAATCTATCTACTCTATCTACTCTATTTGCTTTGTTATAGATCTTATAGATTATATAGATTATATAGATTATATAAATTACATTATATAACCTTACTTACTATTCCTTGTTATATAGCTCCACTAGTTCTATCTTAGACTATACCCTTATTAACTAACTAGCTTCCTCTAACTCCTCTCCTAGTAGTTATAGCATTATACTTAAAGCGTTTATAACACTATCTCCCTCCTTTTTATCTTTGTCCTTAAAGATTTTTAATATCTTTAAGTCGTCTACTAGAGATGTAATGTCCGTTTAATTAATTTGGTTAATATTATTACTTATTATACCTAAAGTATCTTCTTCTTCTTCTAAAGCTCGTCAGTCTTATACCATTACTATAATATTATCTCTTAGTGAAATAATAACATCTCTATATTCTTGTTGTGCTAAAGAGGGGTTAGCTTATATTATATTGGTAAGTCCTTTATCTTAACAACCCTTTTTTTATTTAGAGTGCACTAAAGTAAACGTTTAATTGTCCTACAACATTTGCTTAGTTTTTAACGCTAAGTATACGCGTCCTATTACTCCTAATAGCCTTTAAGTACCCTTATTAATTACCGCTAGGGTCCTAGGTTTGATCTACTGCTGCAAAGCTTAATAATAAACTATTAGTAGTGCTTGCTAAACTTCGTTATACTTATAACGCTAAGTAAGAGGCCGCTAATACTTAACAGCGTGCTCTAGACTCTTATTTAGCTACATTTACTTAGCTAATCCGTCTTAAGAAGGTTTATAAAAAGGTTTATTCTAAGGAGTAGAAACTTATAGAATAAGGTTTATAGGAACTTAGTAATAAAGAAACGGATTCTCTTCTAATAGAGAGGGAAATAACTCTAAATACCTTAGCAGGTGCTCCTCTTAGGTCCCCCTTAAGTAACTTATTCTTTAGCAATCCTTCTTTATTAATACTGCCTAACCTATTTTCTTTTAATACTTCTATACCTTTCTTATAGCGTTTTTTAGATTATTTAGTAGTTCCTAGGTAGTCTCATCACAGCCTATCTACTTAACCTTATACTATATTTTATTATTAATGTCCTTATAACTAATAATCTTTGAAACTTCCCATTTATCTTCCTCTTATCCTTTATATATATCTACTTTATAAACTAGTGGCTTAACATTCCCATATACTGGCTCTAGTATTATAATATGCTATATAGAGTAGATATTTATTTTCTTTGGTAAGTTAAGTCTATACATAACTTCTAAGATTTTTGCTTTAACTATAAATAGTCCTAATTTAACGTAGTCCAACATTTTACTTAGTTATTAACTCTTAAAATTTTTATATAGTAGCTATACTTTATCTCCCTCCTTAAGATCTAGTCCCTTAAATCTCTTAATATTATAGTATCTTTTTATTCTTTCTTATACTAGCTTAGCTATTTCTTTAAGGCATATATAAAGATTTATTAAGTTCTCCATTCTTTACTTAGCCATATTACTTATTTTCTTTAACTATTATAGCGATAACAATATTCTTAACTTATATCCATAGTTTACCTTAAAAGGTAATATGCCTATCCCTTCCTATAGTGTTATATTATATATAAACTGTATAACTAGTAATAACAATACCTAATTATTTTATGTATAATTAATATAATGCCTTAAGTACTGTTCTAACGTTTGGTTTAGTCTCTCTATTTAACCATCTATTTATAGGTAGTATGCTATTAACATTACTACGCGAACCCCTTATTCTGCTAAAAATACCTTCTAAAATACTGCTATAAATCTTAAATCTCTATCTAATATAATCTTTATTAGTACTCCATATCTTATAAATACTTCTTTAATATAGATTCTAGCTATATCTACTATTAAGATTTCTTCCATATATACTATAAAGTAGCCCTCCTTAGTTAACTTGTCTACTATTATAAGGATTATATTATAATCCTATCCGGTAATAGGGTCCTTTAACTTTAGTAACTTTATAATAAAGTCCTATAATATAACCTCCTATAGTCTTTCTGATACCTTAATAGGTTATAGCCCTCTATACGGCTTATACCTTATTAGTTTATTCCTTTAGCAATCTAAACACTCTTTAGTAGTTTATCTTACTAAACCCCAGATTCTATTAATAATATACTCCTCTTAAAGTCTTAATATTAAGCCTATAGTCCTACTGTGTCCTTAAGTTATTCCCTTATAGAATTCCTTTATAAACTTTTTTACTATTGCTTATAGAATATATATCGCTTCTCTATTAATATAGTCCTTGTATTCTAAATACTCTTTTTATACTTCCTGGATTCTTTATAACCATTCGCTCTCTAGCATCTTATAAACTTATTTTAGTCCCTCTATCGTAGCTACTAGTTTTAGATAGTTATGCCTAATTAATCCATCTTCGTCTTTTTGTAACATAGCGCCTAATAGTTTCTTATTATTTTGCAGTTCTGCCTTTCTGCTAAGTATATCTACTCTTATATTTTTAGTACCCTTAGTATACTAAATTTTAAAGTAATATTCTATAAGCATTTCCGTCCATCTAACCTATCTATAATTAAGTTCTTTTATTATTAGGAACCCCATTAGGTTCTTATAGTCTATTTTAACTATAAATAGTTTCTCTATACCTTATAAAAATACTCTCTACTCTTTAAGTACTATAACTATACCTAACAACTTCTTATTATAGATATTATAGTTTAGTTCCAGTAGTATTATCTTTTAACTATAGTATATTACTAAATGCTATACGTCCTAGTGTTTCTATAATAAGTATACTCCTAATACAAAGTCTAATACATCTATTTCCATAACCGTGTCTAACTATAGTTAGTAGATTTTAAGGATTAGATCCTAGGTAAATAACTCCTTAAGTTTCTTAATATAAGGGCGCGAAGAGGCTTTGGGGAAGATTTGAAGGAATAATATAAATTCTATCTAATCTAAGGGTATATAGCTCTTGCTAAATACAAGACGTTGCATAAAGAAGAGAAAGGAATAACGTATTTCACGGGTGAGCTGGTCAAACGGGTAAGCTGATCACTTCAAAAACACACCAAAAAATGGAAAAATAACACTTTAATATCTTAACAACCACTTAATAATAAATTTTAATAATTTAAATTTGGACTTTTATATATACTCTCTAGCTCCTATTAAAGTTATATAATAAATAGTCGGGTGGTTTTTAAAATAGTAAATTTTGGGGGCCAAAATGAGGCAAATCACTATATCTTAAAAACCACTGAACCATTTACTATGCAACTTTAATAGAGGCTGTAGAGCATATATAAAAGTCTAAATTTAAATTATTAAAATTTATCATTAAGTGGTTGTTAAGATATTAAAGTGTGATTTTTCCATTTTTTGGTGTGTTTTTGAAGTAATTAGCTTACCCGTTTGACCAGCTTACCCGTGAAATACGTTATAGGAAACTTGTAATTAAATATTTAGGGTCTTGGCAGCAAACGTATGGGCATAAGCCCACGTAGATTTTAATAGGTTTTGACCAAATTCCATTATATTAGTGGAATTTGGTGGAATTTAATTAAGTTGGCAGAATTTGGTAGAATTTAATTAAAGCATCGGAATTTATCTATTAAGTGTTTTACTGAGACATTCCTACTGTAACTGGGCTAGTCTTGTTATAGTACCCCCCCCCCTTTTTTTTAGCCAAAGGTCTAAAACAATTTAATTTAGTTAAGAATTTATAACTTATCGCCTTATAAGCGTTATAATATAGTTTAAGTCCTTTTTAATTTTAACTTTCCTACTATTATATTTTGTGTCTTTATATTAGGCGGCAGTTATTTACTTTTATATTATGTCTATTTAGCTAAAGTAGGCCGCAAAGGATAGTCCTTATAGAATTCTTTTACTAAGGAAGGCGTGTTAGCCTTAATCTAGTTATAGGTTTCCTAGGTTTATGTTTTATATCCTTTTTACTTAATAAGAAGTTTAAATTATTTAGATTGTGTTTTCTATTATATATTATTAATTAAGTCAATAAAGTAAGAACCGTTACCATTATTAATAATTATAGGAGGTAGTGGTGGCACTTTATAAGTTATAGGATTATCTTTTAAAGGTTGCAATAAGCTTATATAAAATGTTGGGTGTATTTTTATCTTAGTTAATAGTTTAAGCTTATAGGCATATAGGCTTAGTTTCTTCTTAATTTGGTATAGGCCTGTAAAATTCTAATTAAGTTTCTTTAAGGGCTATTAAGTCTATAGGTTTTATATATTTAGGTAATCTATATTACCTTCCTTTAAGTCCCATACAGGAGCTTATTCTTTATTCGCGTGCCATTCTTATACTATTTAAGTGCATATTAATTTACTTTATAATAGTCCTATTAATTGCTTTATTTAATTAGCAAAGTTATAAGTATTAATTAACTGGATCTATTTAATTATAGGTCCTATTATGTTAATTTTGGGTTATAGTTTAAATCTAAGTTAAGGGTCTTATTTATAGGTTGTATAGAACAGCATCACGCCTATTAATATATTTATCGTATTATTTATAGTAAATTTAGCTAAAGGTAGCCATTTTTCCTAGTTATCTTATAGGTAGGAGCAGTATATTTATAGGTATTATTCCATAATCATATTTATAATTTTAGTTTAACCATCTATCTCCAAATGGAATTCGGTTAAGAGTTATATTTAAATACTTAATTATTTATATAGAGCTTGCCAGAAGTTTAAAACAAACTAGCTTCTATAGTTAGATATTATTAAGTTAGGAAGTCTATATAGCTTAAAAATATGCTTAATAAAACATTTAGCTACTAATATTGTATTAATTAAGTCCATAGGAATTATATATTGTATTTTTATAAGACGGTTAACGACTACCATAATATTTATAAACCTATTACTGCTAGGCAAGTCAACTATAAAGTCAATTAAGATATTATGTCATCTTTGTATTGGAATTAGTAGTAGTTAAAGTACTCCTTGCTTCTTTATATAAGAGGTCTTCCTATACACGCATATCCTATATACTTAAACGTATTTTTGTATATAGTTGTATATTATAGGCTAGTAGTATACTTATTAAACAATTTTATAAGTCTTTATATGGCTAGGATATCCTACTATAGGGGAGTTGTATATAAATTTAAGTATTTTAAATTATAAGGGTTTGGAATTCAGGATTACTATCTTCTATTAATAGTACAATTAATTATTTTAAATTTCGCATTTAGTGAGTATAATATCCTTATACTATTATTTTCTAGTTTAAATCGCTTTTATTATATCTATTATCTATATATTATTTTTATATTTATATTCTATTAGCTTATTAATTTTTATTTCCTATTTATTAATTTCCAATTTATTTTTATTAAGTTCTATACTTAAGAATATAGAATATAGTTTCTTAAAATGTTTAGGGGGTAGTAAGATCTATAATTAATTTATAATCTATTTATCTAAAGCGTTTACAGGTAGGTCCTATAATTATTATTATTAGTAACACAAGGTGATATCACGTAGCTACGGTTCGTAGATAGTATAATAATGGTTAATTAATTCTTAATAGGAATAAGGAAAGGGGTAAGGAACTTAAGGTTCCTTACTACGCTAGGGCCACATTAATACGTAACGGCAACATGCCTTACATAACGGTAACTTGCCTTATTCCCAACACTAGCAACTCTTCTTTTTATAGTTGCCATCTACATATATATAAATAGATAGGATGCGATAATACCAGATAGTATATAACAATACCAAACAATATGCGACAATATGCGACAATGCGGCAGTTGGTAGAATTTGGCGGATAATATAAAGACGGGTAGGCCGCTAAGGCGCTAGTAGTAAGCGAGCTAATAGCGATTTTCTATCCTAAGGATGGAAAATCCTAATTAGCTGGTTTAAGTTAGGGTCTATAGAATATTATACTCCTACTCCCTTTTAACCTAACCTTTAACTTATATATATAGAGTGTTTGTATTAATAAACGTTTCTAGAGCCTTATTTGGGTTTGCCTTTATTATTA
>Ga0307507_10003629_pt1 | contig 29311 bp, 22 predicted proteins | sample 7_EM_MG_FD_207223 | JGI IMG/M metagenome (GOLD analysis project Ga0307507, IMG submission 207223) | Populus trichocarpa ectomycorrhiza microbial communities from riparian zone in the Pacific Northwest, United States - 7_EM | ecosystem: Host-associated > Plants > Roots > Unclassified | place... | reverse complement strand
CAGGGGGGGGGAGGGAGTCTCCGTCCGCCAGTTAAGGGGGAGGTAAACAGAGGTAAGTCCTTTCATAAGGTGCCTGGACGAGTCCTGAGCGCTGAAGGAGGAGAGAGAGGGGAAGGATAGCGGAAGTCGGGCCGAGGCCGGGTTCGCTTACAGGGGGGCACAAGCCACCCTGAGGGGGGCGAGCCGTCTTCGATACCTGCAGTAGGAGACGATAGGGGGGAGGCAGGCTTCGCGGGCCAGGATGGAGGTGGGGGTGGAGAAAAGGTTGTTCGTCGTCCATCTTTGGACTCTGTGCCAGAAGCTGTTCATGCCTCTGAGTGCAGTGTAGGTTGGGGTGAGGAGGTCCGCTCCGTACGTGAGTATGGGGCAGAGAAGTCCGGTGGCGATGCGGTGGCATAGAAAGGGTTTCACGCCCCCCCCCCGGGGAGGAGAGCCGTTTGACGAAGGAGAAGACAGCTTGGGCTAAGGACCGCCTATGTCTGAAGTGGTGTGTGGGGGAGAGGGCGGGGGTAAACCAGTAGCCTAGCCACCTGACGACCTCGGAGGGATGGAAGACGTGGCCCTCCAATTCGATGGGGGCCAATGAGCGAGGGGTCCTCTGGCTTGGGGTTCGCCAGTGGATCAGTTCTCTTTTGGGAACCGAGAAGGAAACACCTATGCCTCGGCCCTTCGCGGATATGGTGGTGAAGAGGTTTTGTAGGCGGCGTATGTTGCCTCGATATGACGAGGAGGCCACCGTGATCGAGAAGTTGTCAACGTAGGAGACCATAAGGCCCCTTGGTACCGACATGTGTAGGGGGGCGACGTAGAGCAGGAACAGAAGGGGGGAGATGGGGGACCCTTGGGGGGTGCCGACAGAGACAGGGGAGGAGAGGTTGGGGGAGCCCTGGAATACTAGGGTGCAGGTTCTTTCCGAGAGGAAGGAGGATACCCAGTCGACCATGTAAGAGGGAACACAGGAGGCTAGGAGTTTGGCTCTAAGGGTGGAGGCGTTGACATTGTCGAAGCCGGCCTTGATATCCAGAAATAGGGTGGAGACTTTGAGTTTGGGTCTTTGGAGGGTTCTTACCTCGTGTGTGAGTGCGAGGCACGCGTCGGAGGAGCTGAGCCCGGGGAGAGACCCTCATTGGTTCGGATGTAGGAGACCTTTGGATCTGGCGATGGCGGACAATCTGACCGTCATCACCTGTTCGAGGATTTTGGATCTGGTTTTGAGGAAGACGATGATGTGGAAGGAGGCAGGGGAGTCATAGGAGGCTTTGCCGGGCTTGTCCAGGACTACTCCATTGGCGTTCTTCAAGGATGAGGGGTGGTATCCAAACGTTACCAGAGGGGAGAGGAGTTCGAGGATGATCGAAGGGTTGATGAGGTTCACCCTTTTCCATACGGAATACGGGACTCCATCAGGGCCCGGTGCTGAAGAGGGGGAGCTTTTGGCGAGGGCAAGTCTAATGTCGTCCACGGTGAGGAGAACGGCGGAGGGGTTTTTCGCTAGGTGACCTCTACCAGGGAGGGGGTCTTTGGGGGGAAAGAAGTGACTTAGGAGTGCTTTGTTGATTGCAACAGGGTCCGAGGCATCAGGGAGGGAGGGAAATCTAGGGGTCTTTCTTGGGGCGACTAGCTGTTTGGCTGTCCAGATGTTGTTCGGGGAGGTTTTTGCGAGAAAGTCAGCCCAGTATGTGGCCTTGGCTCTTTTTATGGCTTTGAAGTAGCCAAGCTTGGCCTGTCTTGCTGTGGCGAAGGATTCGGGGGACCGCAGTTTCTTAGCTCTGCGGGTTGTTTTAGTGAACTCCTTTCGGAGAGTGGTGGGAAGGGGGGTCCACTAGGCCACCCAAAACCCATGCCCCGAGGGTGCCCTTATATAGGGGTTCTTCCCTCAACCCTAACCTTGTGTGACTCATGCCCTCGCGTCACGCGACTCATGACTCGTAATGAGCCATGGTGTGAAATCCATCAGCCGACTCGTTCGAGTCAGCTGCACCCTATCTCCCACCAATCAAAACTCATAAAACCTGTCATGTGCCCTAACGGGATCACATGCGTGAAACCCATGACTCATAACTATGAGTCATGTGCGAAATACATAAACCACATTACCACAATCGTGCGTCATGTCAAAATATCAACCACTCACAATAAACCAATGACACGCTATTGCGTCGTCATGTAAAATTCTCTGAGTCAACTGATCTCATAGCGTGAAAGATAACAAACCGATGACTAATAACTATTAGTCATGTCAGAGTCTGCCTTGCTTAGTCACCGTTTGTGACATTATGTAACGAAACTTCTTACTATCTTGCAACTACCCAGCAGTTCCTAATACCTAAGTAACTTTGGTCTTAATATATTCGCGAAGTGAACTGAAGAAGTAACGGTTCCACCAAGTATATTGAAAACTCTGTCTGTCGAAGTCTGCTTTCTCTAAGTCCGGAGAATAGCAGGTCTTAAATACACTTGTCAGGCTAACCAGACCCTTGTAAACAATAATCATTAGGACTCCACAACGGTAGCCTTGAAACCTTACTTACAACATACTGAGTATCAAACGATACTCCGAAACCAAACATAAAACCTCATGAGTATCAAACCCAATCATAAAACATACTGAGTATCAAACGATACTCGGAAACCAAACATAAAACATCATGAGTATCAAACTCAATCATAAAATATACGAGTATCTAACGATAGTCGGAAACCAAACATAAAACATCATGAGTATTAAACTAAATCTTAAAACATACTGAGTATCAAACGATACTCGGAAACCAAACATAAAACATCATCAGTACCAACCTCAATTATAACATATCATGAGTATCAAACTCAATCATCAAACATACTGAGTATCATACTCAATTATAAAACATACTGAGTATCAAACGATACTCGGAAAGCAATCATAAAACATCATGAGTATCAAACTCAATCATAAAACATACCGAGGATCAAATGATTCCCGGAAACCAAACCAGTAACCCATACCGGTTCTAGATGCACATTAAAGCTACACTCAATGCCAGTCCGTCCTCCGCAAACTTTGCTGCTGCAAAGGTTGTCTTCTTAGCATTAACCATTGCTAATGATTTCATTTCGAAAGACCGTTATGACATCAAGCTTTACAAGATAATAGAATAGATAAAAGAGTTGGATTTCCCTCCCCAATCTGTTGAAAGTATATTATCCTTTGTGAAGGGAAATAAAGTCTGAGGTATATTGTGAGATACAATCCAAGGATCCTACTGGTTGAAACTCGAAAAGTGACATGTCACTGTTGTTGTTATTTTTTTCACCCGAGGTGTAAGAGAGACGCTGGATTTACCAAAACTTTTTTTCATTTTTCATTTCTTTTTTTTTTGAAACACTTTTTGTATGACGCTACACTACTACTCCTAGCGAAATATCTAAGCAGAGGTGAACATACATCGTGGCCCATAAGGGCGTCAGTGCAACTCCAAACCGACAATCTCAATAACCGAAAAGCTTCCATCTGCGACATAACCCCAATATCATGTACCTACGCTCCGGAATGATCTGGGGAAGCCAAACACACAATATACCCGAATACCTGAGCCACTTTCCAGCCCTCCGGTCTAAGATCACGCTCCTCCAAAGAAATAAACAACCTCCGCCTCTGCTGTCTCTTCGGCCAATAGGCCCCAGGTCTCCTTCGACCATGCCTCCCGCGGTAAACAAAAGAAACCAAAACTACCACCTCCCGACCGGCGCCATGGACCATGACACTTACAATGGGTGCCATGGACCATCCCCGACCTCAAAACCTATCCGCCAAAAGATAGTTATCCTCCACCCGAATCCTCTCCCTCACGAAGGCGCTACCTGTAACCGAAACCCGAAAACCAACGACACGATAAAAAAGCCACTAAATTCCTATTAGTCCATACTGCAGTTCGCCGCGGGTTAGGCCATGGTTGGGCACAAGGTTGTACGTTTAGCGGAGCCGTAAGGCGCAAATCGTCGAAAACTGAAAAACAGGTACCCTTCCCGATCGGAGACATACTACACTATCCCAAAAGGCAGCCACCCCAAACCGGTCAACAATTCCTCCGAAACCTAACCCCCCAGCCCAACGTCATTGGTCCGCCAACACCGCCACCACTAACACGTCAGCTGCCTACCCCACCAAACCCAAAACCAACCCTATCCCTAACTCTTGGGGGTCAAATCGACCCCCCGCCAAAAAATCAAACCTCGTTAACAAAGGAAAACCGTATTGTAGAGTCCTACTGCCTCCTGCTCGCCCATTGTAATGAAGCGTGTGAAAATCCGCCGTTCGTCGAAAGAATCGTAACTCAATCAAAGCAGAACATGCCGATAAAATCGGAAAGATAACCCTTGCGGGTAACATCAAACCAAAGGAAACGAAACCTCAGAACAGGAATTGTTGAACTTGAAGCCATCGTGAGAAAGCAAACAAGAAACCTAACCGGTCCACGATGATAAAATGACACCTCACATGGAGTTGAAATTTCAATCGCTGTGGTTGTAGGGGAGACGGGCGTTGTACGAAAACATACCCCCTGCTTCTTGTATATAAAATTTCCAATCAACTGGCTGAAGGGAGACAAAAAAAAAACTACCCCTTTTTCCTAGGGATAAAGTCATCACATAAATTTGCGTAATAGACTCCCAATACGCCTAGCCAGTATTCATCCGTAAACCTTCCCACTCCAGTCCCCCCGCATAAAAATATAACTCCCACAATCAAAATCTAGAAAATCCGTTTCAAACGTATGCCTAAGTCAAGCAATCCCAACAAACGTTCCAAAATCCCCCGACAGAGTGAGAGCTTTTTGAGCTCCTTAAGCCCGGATTTGATACAGTAGATACAAGTACGGCAGAAGTGAAATAGTGGTTGAACTATCTAAAACCAAGCCCAAATCATACCATTTCATGATCTTGCCCTCCCTGATGCACGACCGACCTCTCCAGTTTCCTATAACCCCTCAACTCCCATCGTTAGTGTCATTTCCTTAGCCTGAGCCATATCTGGCTACTAGTAGGTTCGGATTTCGGCCGAGATTTTGATTCCCTCCGGCTTGGGGCCCAACCTAATATTAGGGTTCCCTCCGGCATTGGGATTCCATCCAGATTAAGATTTCCTCCGGTCCTAAGTTTCTATCCAACGCTGGGATTCTGGTCAGGATTCGGGCCAGTATTGGAATTCGGGTTATGATTCGGGACAGCATCAGGATTCTGGTTGGGATTCGAGTTAAAATTATGATTCCGGTTAGGATTCGAGCCAGTAGTAGGATTATTGTTAGAGTTTGAACTGACGTTATTCTGGCTAAGATTCGAGCCGGTATTAGGATTCCGGTTAGGATTTGGGCCAGCATTAGGATTCTGATTAGAACTCGAGCCATTGCTAGGATTCTGTCCTGGGTTGGAGGTTTTCCGGGTGTTAGGATTTCCCATGAGATAGAAAGTTGTGCCACCCCAGCGCCCGCCGCACCTCCTCCCACGGGCATTAGGCGCGGGGATCTGCAGGACTTGATCCCCTGATCCTCCCGAACGGTCTGAGGACTCTGATCTGAGCCAGCTCTGCCGGCAGAGTAGATTTATGAGTGCGCAATTCTCCTCCTAGGTGCATCCAGAATGGGGGCGGGGGCTTCGCGCTTTAGGGTGTGTCCTATCAGACCATTTGTCCCCGGGGCCGATTGAGGACTATTTACGTGGTGAGGGTTTGACGTTGGGGACTGCTGGAGGGGGGTCTAGGATTCAGCAATTAGTTCTCATTATCAACACGTTTTATAGATAGGTTGAATTTGGTATTTGGGGGCACGTAAAACTATGTCGCCTAAGCTCAACCCTGGAAGCCTGGTGTTGAACTCGATTGTAGTAGCACTCTTGAGACTCCCAATATGTATTTATCCAGCCGATGCTAGCATACCGCAGCCGGATATTTTGTGGGCCCCCGCAGTCTTTAATATGGCAATTGCCGTCAAGACTCGAGAGTTGAAACTAATATTTAACAATGATACTCGTTATAATAGCCCTCTCCCTCTTTCAGAAATGCATGGCATGGCGCCGGCTACTACTAATATTATACGTTTCTCTAAAGTGAAAACAAAAAGGTGACGATGGTGCAGTAAGTTAACCTGCACCATAAGGTACTCTACGTCAGGTTTGTTCATCCAAGTAAGTCTTATCAAGGTTAGACTCGCTATCTATATGTGACGAAAAGCCTAACTAGCTTTGGTGGCATCAAACCACCCAATCAAAGGCAATCGGGTTGGAAGCCGATCCTTCAGTACTGGTATGGGTACGACAGTTAGAAGAGAAGGGTTTTGGAGCAAACAAAGTAGGATGAAGATACTTTGGTCCGTCGATGCAACGACGGGGGCGCGTGCAATTGACATTTGACACCACACCACAACTAGCTGAATTTAATTAAAATCTTAGATGGATAATATATATAGTAGAGATAAATTAAAAAGATTTTTTTTTTTATTTATTTTTTATTTATTTATTTTTTAAAAAACCAATCTTCAGTACACGCTCCCTGTGTATCTAAAATCATAACTATCCTTTTAGACATTAAGTTCTAGATCTTTCCCCAAAAGAAACTCCTTTATCATTCCTTACTCAATCTTCAGCTAGGTGCCTCCTAACAGTATCCTAGATACCTTTAGTCTTATGAATATTAGAAAATTTCTTTTACAACATTTCCTCAAGTCTTTTTCAATGCTGCTTAATAAAGTTCATATCAGATAAATCAAAAGTCCATCTCATAGCCTGTATAGTGTCTCCCTTTAGTCAAGCTACGGTATTTGGAGCAGTGGTACTTTTTTCCATTATACTAATAAAAAGGAGGATTTTCAATTATATCCCGCAGCCCCTATGAACCGTTTCCTCAAAATCCCAAATATATAGATATTAGTTAACCTTTTACCACTCAAAGATTAGAATCAAACTACCCTTAGTCCTCCAGACACAGGCTCAAGCTAGTATATTAATCTCAATGCCCTTTATAACTCCATAAATGTAGTTCTTTTTCTACTTGCTCTCTTGTATTTTGAAGCTCTGGGCTCGTTGTGATCTTTACACTTTTTTAGGGGCTATTTATGACTAAAAATAATATGCTTGAGAGGCAATATCACTACGTAATCCTATGAAAGTCTGACACTATGCTTTCTTCAACTTGGTATCAAGATGGTTCTAGTATAGTTGTCAAAATTATTAGCTCTACCGGGTATGGGAAGGTTTTTTTTTTACTCTACCCTTCTTTTAGTGTAACTGGAAAAGGTTTCTAAGAGTGACAGGAGAACAATTTACTTGCTTTCCAATCTAAGAATAAGGCAAATATTCAACTTCACTTTTAAAGACAGTTGCTTGCCCCTCTCTAATGCCTAATAAGACCCTCGTGGTATAGCTTGACATGGTAGAATGTGATAATATGAGCCAATACCGTAAAAACTTGAATAATTGGACGGTGTTTTTTGCCCCCTTTCCAGAGAAGGGAATTCTAGACTACATAGCACACCGTCCAATTATTCAAGTTTTTACGGTAGTGAGGTCGCAACAGAACAATCGCGACTGTATCAAAATTTCTGGCTTAGTACAGTACTGTACTTTAACTCGCTTAATTCTTGCTTGATGCAAACAACGTTCTGCAGGCCAGGGCTCGCCTCCCACTTCAGGGATAGCGTAAGCCCAGTGTTCCCAAGCATCCCCTCCGCCCTGTAGGCACCTACAGGACTCCAGTCCCGGGCGTCCCAGGAGCGTGTCTTAAGCTGTAGGCCAAGGGCGTCGGTCCTTTGTGAAAGACTACCGTCTAAGAACTACTGTCTAAGAGGGTGACTGTAGGTCCCTACAGTCCTATACGGATCGGTAACTCCCAAACGGTACCTGCAGTCTTCACCCATCTTCTGCAGTCCTCGCCAATTACCTGTAGGGCCCGTCAATTACCTGCAGAGACCGCCCGTCACCCGTCGTCCGGAGTTACTCGAGTACCCAGCAAATTGCGCCACCTAAGACTCCTGCGGTCCCCGCCCGCCCGTCCCCGGCAGTCATCCGGACGGACGCCAAGATACCCGTCCGTCCCGGGCGCCCTTTCAGGTACCAGTACTGCGGTCCGTCCCGTCCGGACCCGAAGATAGACGGACTAGACGCTTAGGAACACTGCATAAGCCTAGAATTCCGTCAGTATAAAACAACAAGTTAGAGATCGTGAGTTCCCTTGGTGAGGTAAATAGCAGTATCTCACCCTAACCCACCTTACAACAGACCAAGATCACGGCAAACTCTTCCTGAACCCGTGAAGCCCTGTACTTTAAGTTCGCTTGTTACTACAGTAATACAGCCGTCACAATGATAACAATCCCTAACTCTGCTTGCAAAGTCTCTCTAATGGGTGAAGGGTGAGGGGTCCAAACATGTGAAAATCGGTACCATGCTTGGTCAACTAGGCTGCTGCGCTTGCATAAACCCAAGTCGCCGGACTGAAGCTGCATTTAAGATTACTGACAGAATGAACGCAGCTCCAATTCGGAGACTTGAGGTGCAGCCACCCCCAATACAGTAATATCAACGTGGAAGGCAGCGCTTCCAATGCTCAGCATGCGTACAACACTTTGAACAGCACCAGTATCGCACAGAATAGGGGTCCCAGTTACCTTCACTCGATTCTCATAGTGCCGGCACGAGGCCTAAAAAGTGGTGAACCTTCTGTTCGGTTTGCGACGCGAGCTCTGTCCGACCGGTTACCTGACCGATGTTCGCCCATTGTCGGGGACTATCTATTACCAGGATAGGTATTTCCCCAACTCCCGCAGCGGAAAGCGTATCCTTAGTGAGAAATCAATTTAGGGTTCCCAAACTCCCAGCTGTTTGCCAGTGTATAGAGTTAGGCCTAGAGGGAGGCAGGAGACACGATGAAATAGGGAGACGTTTTTGCGAGGGGAGTGAATCCGAACTGTGCTTATTTTGTTACAACAAGGCCAGAACACTACTTAGTGGTAGGGTAAACAGCTGTATACTAAGATTTGGTAAACAGAAGTAGAAACAAAGGCCTGTTTATGGCCATCGTAGCAAAATCTCCCTAATGACTTGTTGCCAAGTCCCACTTCATCCTAGCGCGGACGAGTTGAAGTTGGACACTTTACCTGGGAATTGGCGTCTTAGATGCCCAATTTCAACTCGGCTGCGAGAGTACCCAACTATTCGGGCTGGGGAATAAGTTAAGCAATAAGTTATTTGCTCGTATCATACGTACTTGTACGATAGAAGAACATACCATATCAGATTCAGTTTTCCTCAACCATCTCAAAGTCTGGTTAAACCGATCACCCGGTCTGCAGATCCTAGTCCAAGCTCCAGGGACCAGGTTTTGAAGGAGCTGCGGGGAAGAAAGGGAGATGATGGGGGCAAGGACTGAATAATACAGTCCATACCCCAACTGCTGCTACAAGTGCAAGTAAGTCACCATGTATCACTTTATGTTTAATCCCATTAATTTAGGATGCCCATCCGAGGATTAAGGGCTTCACCCATAGGATGCAGTACCACGGAAGAGATCCACAAGTCTTAAGGCCCAACTTCCCGGCGCTCTGCAGAACCCAACAGTGCCTCTGCAGTGCTCGTCCAGTACCAGAGTGCGGGTAACGCTTTTGCAGGATACAAGTATTTCCCCACCCTTTTTCTTGCTCCTCTCTACGGGTCTATGGATGTCCACAAACCGGTTTCAAAACGGCCGGATGGAACATGCCATATGGTATGGCATCGTGAGGAAATAGCCTTGAATCGATTACCATAGCATCATCCGACGTTCCTCATATTTGGCTAAGCTCGGAAAATATGGGATTACCGTATCCTTCCAAACGCTGCGATTCCTAAGCCAGGAGGTTTGATTTCGGATACCGCCCTTGGGAAATCTAAAATGGCCCCCGTGGCATTGGGGTATTAATACCGGTACGCGTCCCTAACAAGCGGTGCTCAAACACCGGTTAATTCAATGTATTCATGTAAAATACATGGGAGCTGCACTGTACGAGCGCCTATCCAACGTGCACCCCCAAAAGCATTGGGTTCCATATAGGATTAGAGAAATAGATGGCCAGCCATCCGCGCTTATTTGTGGCGCAAACGAAGTTGTACCCTCATTGTTGAAGCACAGTGCACCACTCCTTGCCAGAGATGGATAACTGTTAGAAATCTTGTAGTTCTCACCTGAGCAGTTTTGAAATTTTGGTGTTGAAATCCACTGAGGTTCCGCTTCCCCGACCACTTCCAGGTCGAAACCTGTTTGATTATGGTTTTCTCGGCTTCCCGGCCGCTCTGATCGGAGGGTCTCAATACCGGTAACCCTACACCACGGCGATCCATATCTATTTGATCAGCCAGTCATATTATTGCTTACCTGGGTCGGTCATTCCCTCCAAAAACTTTATGCACTGCCATGAAATTCATATGCCCTTAGCGGCCATTGTATCATACCACATATTCTCGGGGAGTCGGATTTGTGCTAGGGAAGCCTGCCACATCGCACTTGGCCGTCTACTCAAAGTGTGGCTATTTCAGAGTTTTTGTGCCTTCTGGTTAGCTCAATTGCCCCCTAACCCCAATCAGACTTTTGTAGAAATAGTGCGAGAAAGGTGAAAATGTTTAGTTCATCGCCTTGTTCAGCTCACTAAGAATACTCGAGTAGATATGAGAGGGTCGCTACTATTCGTCTTAGAAGCCATAGAATTTAGGTAATTGTAGATTTAAGTTGTGACTTGCGTATGAAATGAGTTTCGATCATAGTTAATTCAATATATTTTACCATGGTGGGGGGTGACGAGCTCACTGCTCTACCATCTGACACCATAGGGAGCAACATTAGTATCCTGCAAGTCTCCACAATCACCACTTATGCTGTAGAAAAGAGACACACAGAAAGGGCTTTTACGGTACGGCATAGTTCCGACCCGCCACAAATAGGACAAGGGAATGAAGCCAGACCGAATGTGCAAGTGTCTAGCCCTCAATTTTATTATGTTTGGAGAGTCCCGAATTCCAAGACACCCTGTGTTTGTCGTTTATCAAAAAAGTATTCTGCGGGGCCCAACCCGTAGAGGCAGGGAAAACAATATTTGAGCATATCTATTGTTCAGGAGGGTTCTAACGCAGAACAGTGATATCCAGGAGTTGGGAAATGGTATGCTGGACTCCCTCCCACTCTAGGTCATCGCGCCGAAGCTTTCTACGAGCGCTGTACGAGATTTCGATTTACTGCGGTTCTGGGCCCCCGTCTGTTACTACTTTAAAAGGTTTAATTACTGTAAACAGCCCCTATAGTTTAGTGAAATCGCCGATAGCACTATGGTAGCAAAGGAGAAGCTTCCGCTAGTACAAGTGCAGGTAATTTACATCTAGAGCTCATTATCAGTCTCTTGGGAATGGGATGAGAGTGTCCTTCTTGCTAACGTTTCTCTTCTCAAGAAGAAGGAATCCTGTCTGCTGATCTCTAGGTGACTCTACCTACAAAGGCTCGCGGTCAGTTCGCTACCTGGAATCTTCTTTCTTACCGTAGATGAGGTTAAGTTGTGGGCCGCTTGAACAGGGATCTACGTGATGCAACCAACTAAAAGCTCTTTTAATACAGTAACAGAATCCACGGGCTGTAAAAAATCCTTGGCGGCCCAAGGAACAAGACTCTCAATACAGACCCCCGATATTCCCCGATATTCCCCGATATTCCGCTAATAATCCTCCTTTCCTTGTATTCGTTGGAGTTTGGGGGGCTACGTACTGCAGCCTACCTCCCCGTGAATATAAAATACCATATTGGTGATAGGCGGAGGAGTACGTCTCTCCACTAGTCTCAACCTTAACTCTTAGGGAAGAATAACCTCTAAGTACTGGTGCCCTCGCATTGAGGATAATCTTTTCCGTCTGCTGATAGGCATGGATGGTTGGCTATATATTTTTCATATCCCTGTTTTTGGATACGGTTCTTCTTGCCTTCGACGACTGCCGGTATATAAAATTTATGATATATCAAAACTAGGTTAGCCCCACCGTGATAATAACGGTTAATGCTAGGTCATTTTGGCAAGATTATGCTCCACCGTAAAACAAGCCTCCAGACGCATAATAAACACGGGCATTCCGTCTGCTATTCTTTTTTTAGCGGGGATCGTATCTACAACTACCGTACTCGAGTATGATACCACTCATCCTAGTCGAATCCTTCCCGCCCCTCTAGCAACATAATGGCGGAATCTCGCTAACCGACAACCCTGGCGGGGAGCACCTAATTCAGTAAAGGTCACTCGAAAACAGACTAACGCTGTCGATTATCTGTAGAGATATGATATTCCTAGGACTGCAAGGGAGCAGGTAAATAGGGTCAGGCACTTGTAGACCCTGCTGTGCTCGGGTTACTTGTAGACAGGGTTTAGACTATTAGGGTTTCTTGCTCTTCCCGGCAGCACTCCTGCCATGATATCGTAGATTGAACCGTCTTATACCACGTCGGGAATACGCAAGTCCTTCTTCTCCGGGGCTTCACTGAATCCGGAGATTACTCGTGTACAGGGCTTGTGGAGAATAGTAGATTTTACAGTGCTGGTACAGCCACCCTGCAAAAGTCTTTGCTTCCACGGAGATTAGGGTGGCCGAAGGCGGGCGGTATCGTACAATAGAGTTTGTGTGATGGGGGTATCATACGTTTCAAGAGGAGTTTCGCCGAGTGGCCGTCGAGTCTTGAATGAGCAACCATGGCCTTTGGTTTACAGGGTCCGACAGGAAGTTATCGAACAGTTATCGTACTTGAGGTGAACCGGCAAATATATCCCTGTCTGTGTTCCGGTTAACGGGTCCTACCCCTATATCTCTGTGATACCTACGGGTAAGTCACCCAAGGTTAACAACTGTGGGTTCGAGTTGGGAGTTTTCTGGTTCCGCTCATGGTAAACCAACAAGATAGACTAGAAAAGCACACCCTATCCCTTAGTCTGTCACTACGCCCAAGAAAACCGGTTGCACAGGTCTCAGATTGAAATCATGGGTAATTTATTTCTAGTTAGGGAAGGATACTTCCTAGATCCCGTTATTTTCTTGGTCAAATTTGGTATTTTCTTAACAGGTTTTCTTGGGCGCAGCAACCTGACAGACTATGGAATAAAGGAATTAATACCAAATCCAGCATAAAAGAAAAATTATTAATTTCACATCAAGCCTATAGCTAAGAAGGATGCATACTTGTACAAGGTTATTAAGGTAAAGTTTTTATATTCAATAAACGGAAGGTGTGCAGGCCTTGGAAAAAATGTGAAAAAGTGACCTAGTTCAGAAGTGCATAATACAACCCTTATTTGATTGAGTGTGAAAATTTTAGCTCAAAAACCTTGTGTATGAACAGTACTCCTTGGCTACAAACTCGATGTGAAACTAATAATTTTCTCTCATATCGTGTTTGGTATCAACCTTTTGTTGGATGTACTTTCCCAGCCTATCTGAAGGCATAGTAGACTCGACTCTGAGCACCCTAAATACTCTTGCCATCCACGATGGTATTTCTCTCCATTAATTTTTTTTATTTTTTTATTTTTTTTTGCTTTCTTTCATTTTCTTCTGATTGTTTCACTATTGTCCTACTATACAAGGTTTGTAACCTGCCGGGTGTTTTACTAAATGCCTCCTATGGCACTCAAGCAAATCATGCCGGCAAAAGCACCCAGAGTTACTCGGAATTTCGGCGGGATGGTGGTAGAGGGAAGGAGTAAGAGGGAAAGAAGAAATTGTTTGTCCAACGGGATCGGGGAGGAATAGACCAGTGTGGCGGTGTTGAGTGAAACTGGGGGGAGATGGTCATAGAGGTGAGAGCAGTGATAGCATTAGAGGGAAGGTCGAAAATGGAGCTTGGGGCTGCTATTGAAAGCCTGAACCTTCAACCTGACCTCACAAGATGGACTAGCACTTTTTTGGTCTGACATCTTTACCAGTGTGCTCCGTTTTCGAGTCAGTAACTTTGAAACAATAATTACTAACTTATCGTGTTATGGCATGTTTGTTTTTAACTAGCCAATAATTACTGATACCATGAGTTAATGAAAAGCGACTATACGGAGGTCGCACCCCCGATTTTTTGGGAGACATACCTACCGTAGAATTCTTGAAATCCACTATGATATCTCCGCCGGCCCTATAATCTCGGGATCCTAGGATAGGGGCTCCTAAAAAGAATTAGGATTTTCCTGACACAGTAACGGCACAAGGACTAGATTGGCGGTCAGGGCCTGTTGGATCCCATTAACTGGTATTCGCAGTTCTGTTAACTTGCCAAACTACTAGCAAACCTATCCTGGGCTGGCTGGCTGATATCCGCTGATGATATGATAGTGGCAGTTACATGGCATGTCCATCGTTCAACAATGATTATCACTAACCCTGAGCAACAAGCTCGAGAAACATTTCGTTGATGCTGTACGAGAAGGACACGAAATGAGAGATCATCGGCCGAGTAGTCGGAAGAGGATTGAATCCTCCACCCACAGCGACGTTTCTTTACTCTCTTCGGATCCGCTAGCATGCACAGACGATAGAAATCACGAGTCAGCTCTGAAACCCCGCACGTATCGTATGACGGGCTTTCTGCTATTGGGATTATGCCTGATACTGGAGGGTTGGACTTGACAACTCTGGAGTTTAGTAACGAGCCCTGGCTTGAAAAGCATCACTTCTTCGACCACTGTGGTCAGACGCGATAATGATCTTCGCCCTATAGTTTGGTTCAAGGGTGCCTCGGTGGCAGTCCATGGTCACTCGCAGGAGCTCATCACGAGCCCACTCTAATTCCTCCATGCTTAGACTGAGCACTCTCCATTTAGTAGCTTGCAGCAGCACAAGCGAGTGACTACTCTCTCAGTAGAGAAACTTTTCCTCAACGGGTGTATTTGCACTGTTATAGAGGGGAGGGGTGCTCTCGGGTTTCGACCGGCGGGGTAGTGGGTTGAGGTCAAGTATAGAGTGGGCCCACTTCCGCAAACCGTGTGATTCACTAACTTTTGAAAAGAATTCGGGCTCTTCATCACTCTTCAATACTCGAGTATACGAAACCCAACTTGGCCCAGCACTCCACCACGGCGTAACTTAAACGAAGGCATCCACCCCGGCGCTATTGTGATCCTCAATACGGTTGCCGTTCTTGAGTCGCAAAACTTTCGAGGTTCCTTTATTCCTTTTATTTAGCGTTTCCTTGCTTGATAACCCCAACTAATTTTCGGAGGTTTGACCACCCCATAACTCTTAGGGACTCGGCGCCAGACTTGATTCCGTACGCAAGTGGCAGGTTGATAGAAGCACCTGGGGATGTCAACGTTAGGGCGCAGTCAAAACCCTGAACACATACCGCAGTTTTCGGGCTATGATAGCAAACACTGAAGAAAAGAAGGAACTCGATGTTGAGGCTGCCGCAGCCGTCCTGAGAAACAATAATCCCGCACACCCGGGAACAAGAGGTTTTCGTAGGCAAAATGTGGGGGGCTAAATCAGATGGATAACTATGGTCCGTTGCCACTCTAACAGATACGGTGAGTGTGAGTATTATTATTATTATTATTATTATTATTTATTGCTTACCGGTACCCCGCATGCTACTTGCGTATGTTGAGAACCTAGTACTTTAGCTTTTACTCGAGCACAGTGCTCAAGTACAGTACCCCACTCTCCATACCTGGCAAAGATTTCACATTTTCCCACTTAGCTTAGTGGCGAATTGGAAAAAGTGCTAGTACAGTGCACGTCGCGGCTATGTCGCGGATATATCGCGGGGGTCCAGGGTTAACTAAAATGAGTTTTTGACATTGCTGCTACAAGTATGACCTTCTGGTAATATTTAATAAGTATCTAGAATTCGCGTACCTACTCAAAGCACAGAACAGATAGAAGATGTGTGTTTTGTTCAGTGAAGCCCAGTATACCTATACTCGGGTATCGACGTGGGTGACCGGACAGACAGGGATTAGGAAATATATGTATTAGTATATATTTCCTAATCCCTATCTGTCCAGTCGTCTACGTCCATGCCCGAGTACACAAGTTACTGATAAACCCGAGAGGGGATTAGATACTCCACCAAGATAACCTGAGTAATCTCCGCCTATCCGTCAATAGCTAATAAAATACATATCGTCACTAAGGCTAAGTAGCTAGGACTCCCTTTACCCAGATATCCACAATATATAAGGACGAACGCGTTGTATTAAGAATAGAGATTTCAGCACAGAGAGCGCGGAATGGTTCCACAGTCAGCTGTCTCACAACACTCTCATCCACGGCGGTTGCCTGTGGATATTCTCTAGAAGTATGAGGCTCGGATCCCGGAGAAAAAAGGTTCTAAGACAAGCAAGATAGAGAATTCGGTCGCCCCCGGAGACAGGTAATTACAGCAAATGAAACGCGGAGTGAGAGGGGGTATAGGGCCGAATTCTTCAGTTTCACGGATGATCATCGTTTAGGTTACTTCTCAAATTGCAATAGGCGTGCTCGTCCCCCGGAACAGTTCTAGAGGTACCGACTGTATGATATGAAATAATCTGCAATCTCGCTAGTTCATCACAGGTTCTCACTCAATATAGTACTTCCACAGCTGTAGAAGACGCAGGTGTTTTCCCCCGGCATACCGCATCAGCTTACACAGCCACGCCATCAGCGGAGCTGTTTTCTCAAGCTCCCTGGCCTGTCGTTTCTTTCAGTAAAGGGTTATAAACCCCCAGCCTTCTGGCCAAAGGCCGCAACGCTCTCTTTCCTCATACCCCTCAGACACACCATAGGCGATCTGGATCGGTATAAGCGATCTTGGCAGCGGTTGCGCTATTGCTGATCTGCCGAACGTTGGACTTGCGAATTCGATCCAATGCACTAGAGCGGGGGTTCGTTTTCCCGGTCGGCGGACTTTGCCCTTCAGAGCAGGTTATAACAGTAGAATTATCGCTAGGGAGGTGTCAACGCTGTACAAGGAAAAGACAAGTAGATGGATAGCCATGCCGCTAGGGCGTATATGTATAGTATTGCAGGCTGCGGATGTTTCTCCAAGTATAGTACCAGTAGCCGGTTTGCGATGTCATCACATATTCTCACTCGTAGTTAGCACAAATCGATATATTTTAGGTGAATGATTGTTTGGTGCTACGGAGGCCAAAATCTCTCACAGATCACAACTCACCCTGCACTCTTGTGAGGTCATGCCTGCCCCAGGCCAGAAGTGCTTGAAAGCATGGGGGAACATTTCGTATTGGCGCTGGGGCACCTACAGATTTTTCCAACAAAATATCTCTCTAATTTCTGTCCCCGGGTACGAGTACTTCTTGCCTGGGCATGCTGGCACTTGTAACGACTCGGAAGAATCGCTTCGTTGACTACCAGTACCGTGAGAGCCCTTGTGATCCGCTATTCCCAGCAGGCTTCTGTTCCGCCGGCCCGGAGACGAAAGTTACCGAGAGAGGTCAGTGCTCTCCCAACATAGCATACTCAAGTAGTCTGAGGCATCTAGATGTGTTGGATCTCCGACCGGTATTCGCACTTTGGTTAACCTGTGAAAGCAAAAACCCATCGTGGGCTGGCTGATGAGGCGACCGTCCGATAGCGAATTATCGGTGTTCTTACGGTATCATAATTGTTTTTACGAGAACCAAACGATAAGACAGGATTACCGGGCGTTCTTGAAACGGCACGACTTAATCCGGCGGATGACCAATTTACTTTTTTTTGCCTGCTAAATGCCCCTGTCAGTCCCCCGCCGATTTTCGCCGTGCCCCCGCTGAAAGCTGTATCATAGGCTCTATCTGTGAGATGACGCCAACACGGGATGAGAGATGGGATGGGGCGCCCCGGAATCACCTTCGGGCTGCGTGCGGTGCCGGGCGTCCGAAATCGATCCTCACCATAACCAAATCGAATAACGAACAGATCCCAGCAAGGAAGTTTTGGGGGAAAGCTCTGAATAAAGCTACTTAGAATTAGCTGCGTTCTGTTTCCAAACAGTGGTTCCCGAGGTTTCCGAACTGCAATTTGCTTGCAAACTTTTGGTAGGGCAATACCGGTATTCCAATAATAAAATTTATTTTTCCCTTGAGCTTCTACGACCTACCAGTATCATACCTCAGGCGTTTGGCAATGCACCCCACTCATACATCACTGTGCCAAACAGCCCCAAGAGGGAGGGGTATGTTGAAAATAGAAAACACACACACAAATTTCCGCCAAGGCCCACTTTTTTATCAGACGAAGTATTACTAAGCTGAAAAAAGTGAACAAGGGTCGGTTTTTCTTTTCTCCCCTCTACTCGAGTACAAGTGTAGCATCGGAATCCGGCGACAGTCTAATCGCTATCTTGCCTTATGACGCCTCCGGTCTGTTTCAGGCCGGGAGCCTCTCGAACTGCGAGTACCCGTGCAGAACATAAGCACTACAATCAAATCTCAACCAATTAGACTGCAAAACCAATTTTTCACGACTCGCAGCGGGCGGTGATGATAGTTTTTTTGTTCACTTCCGAGAGAGGGCCCGGAAAAAATCTCTCTCGGCCTACGGTAGCCTCCCCGTACGGTGGCCCTTATCGCCCCCACGTTGCTAACCCATCTGACCCCTGACCCCACGTATTTTTCCTTTTCGTTTACGTTCCTAACTTCACACAATTACCTACGATACCCCACGGCAAGAAAGAGGACTCTTTATATAACAAAGATGAGGGTCCCCTTTCGGTTGTTGGCCATTCGAACAGGATTGAGGTTGAAGCCTATAAGTCAAGGTGAGCTTTTTTTTTTTTTTTTTTTTCATTTTTAAACCATCATCTGATTAGATGCCGTGGTCAGTCGGAAACTCCGAGCCCCACAATCGCATGGCTGAGGCTCAATCACACTGGAGACGACAGCCGTCACTTTCCCACTTCCCCAACTATGCCTCGGCCTCGTGCCCGTAGCAGGCGAGAAGTACCCGAAAACATAGAATATATGGGTAAAAACAAAATTGTGCGTATCTGAGCACCCGTACAGATTCACGACCCTTGTTTTCGGATACTTCTTTCCTGCTTCGAGCACTGCTCCTCTTGACCGACCCTTTCACCTCCTTCCCCCTCATATCCCCCTCTATCTACTCTCTCTGCCCCTCATCCCTCTGACACAGCTCTAATCTAGCTAAACTTCCTCTTCACAAGCAGTTTTGAATATGTCTACATCATCTTCTCGCAAGGCTTTGAACATCGGGAACATCAACCCTCATCTCCTCAAAGCTCAGTATGCCGTCCGTGGTGAGCTTGCTCAACGTTCCGAAGTGTACCGTCAACAGCTTGCTACCGTAACCCCCCCCTCCCCCGGCCCATAGTCATTTGCTACCACTAACAGATACAGAACGGCCCCGAACTGCCTTTTGACACCGTTATCTCAGCAAACATTGGAAACCCGCAGCAGTTGGACCAGCAGCCTATTACCTTTTTCCGCCAGGTTTTGAGCATACTCGAGTACCCGGCTCTGTTGGAGAAGGAAGGGTTGTTCCCTGAGGATGTTCGAGAGAGAGCGAGGGTTCTTTTGAAGGAAGTGGGAAGTGTTGGCGCTTATTCTCAGAGTCAGGGATGTTTGGGGATTAGGCGGAGTGTTGCGGAATTTATTGAAGGTATGTATGCTCTCCCGTGCGGGGTTATGCTGTGTGGGGAACTAATTTGAGGCTTTAATAGCCCGTGACGGATACCCCGCAGACCCTCGCGATATCTTCTTGACCGCCGGAGCTTCCTCTGGAGTCAACACCATTTTAAACACCATCTGCTCACATCCCGCCACCGGGGTATTGATTCCGATCCCCCAATATCCGCTTTACACCGCTACGCTTGCTCTCACCAACGCCACCCCGGTCCCCTACTTTTTGGACGAAGCTACCGCGTGGTCTACTGATGCCGAGCAGATTCGTTCCGAGATATCAAAGGCTAAGGCAGCTGGCACTGACCTTAAATGCCTCGTTGTAATCAATCCGGGGAACCCAACTGGTGCTACACTTACAGAGTCTGGGATCGAAGCAGTCATTGCCTTGGCCGCGGAAGAACGCCTTGTTATCCTCGCCGATGAAGTCTACCAAACCAACGTCTACTCGGGTGAATTCCATTCCTTCAAGAAGGTTCTGCGTAACATGCAGAAGGCATCGCCAGGCGTTTACGACGAGGTGGAACTTGTCTCGTTCCACTCTGTTTCCAAAGGAATGGTGGGGGAATGTGGTCACCGTGGCGGTTACTTTGAGCTTGTCGGCTTTGACCCGGAAGTACAAGCCCAAATCTACAAATTGGTCTCTATTTTCCTCTGCCCTCCTGTCATCGGACAGTGTCTTGTCGGGCTGATGGTAAACCCACCAGCTCCGGGATCACCATCCTACGAGCTTTACCAGCAAGAGTACAACTCCATTTTCGAAGGCCTCAAGCTCCGTTCTCGTGCTCTGTACGATGCCTTCCTTAGGATGGAGGGTGTTAAATGTCAAGACCCGCTCGGCGCAATGTACCTATTCCCAACAATCACAATCCCCACCGCGGCGGTGGAAAAGGCACAGGGGGAAGGTCGCCGTCCCGATGAGTTCTACTGTTTGAGACTGCTTGAAGCAACTGGTATCTGTGTTATCCCTGGCAGCGGATTCGGCCAGCGCGAGGGCGAGTGGCATTTTAGAACTACCTTCCTCGCTCCCGGGGTCGATTGGGTAGGAAGACTCGAGAAGTTCCATGAGGGCTTTATGAACGAGTATAGGTCGTGATGGGGTTCTGTTTTTGTGCCGCTTCTCTAGTTAGCTCCTGTCTTTTCTTTCTCTTAGATGGGAATGATATATATTTTTCTTTTTCTCTCCATGTTTTTTTGCGGATTGCGTGGAGGGAACACAATGGGCTTGGGGAATTCACTGAACATAGGGCAGAGCACGCTAGACCGTTAGTTTTTCAGGATGTCATTACTCACTCGATCACCCCTTACGAAATTTTCATAGGAAAAAGACCAATAAACTCTGGCGTTTAGAAATTTCAGGTACAAAATTTGGAATTTTTTTGCAATGACCCTTGCAGCAGTGTAATGAAGCGTGGGATTCGCCCAAACCCATAGCACCTCTCAAGCTAGGATCTCCGCTATATGGCAGACAGAATACATTGTAGTAGACTAGCAACATTTTGGAATTGCTCCGACATAGATTACCATACGCATCAGAGCATATGTTGACACTGATCAATCTTGCGTCTAGTATGATAGCACTATATAAGTTTGAAGCAGCCAGTTTCAGCCTCAATTTATTCTAGCAGTATTTACTTTAGAATGTGCAAAACTATTCTTGTCATTAAAGTTTGTCCCGAGTACCCTCAGGAGTTTCACACCGTTGAGACACCTGAGCTTCACTCCAGGCAGGTGTGTTTTCAACCCTTCTTCCCTTCTACTTTGGAAGATATTTGGCAAGCTATAATAATACTAGTATTAGGTCCACAACCCCAAACCAGCCACTACTCATCCGTGCCCAGGCTGCGATGCCTTGTTCAGGTCCACTTCCGGCGTCACCCAGCACATTGAATCCGGACAGTGCAAGGGCAAGCTCTCAGCGGCCGAATTTCGCAACCTACGAGAACAATCCCCTCGCTAAAGAAAGACCTCTCCGCCAATATTCTTGCTAGAATCACCACTACTTATACTCGGTGGGGTGGTATTCTTCCCCTGAGGAAGTGGTCTCGAAGGATTTCGTGAGCATTCTCGACCACACCCTTCCAGCCAAACTGACCAGTTCTCCTATGGGAAACCCTGGAGAGTATTGGAATGAGATGCTTGGAGCCTATGTCTATCCTCGTCCCAAGTGCCGGAAGAAGTTCCGTAATGCTAACCGGGCTTAAAGCCCATCTCTTGAGAGATCACTCATGGCAAGAAGTCTTTTCGGTAACACTCTCCCTATTTCATCTGTGCCTACATAAGTACTAACCGGTGGGTGGTCAGTTGTCTTACTTGCTTTTCGTGTTGTTCTTCTTCGTCTGCTCTCGTCTAACATGCCGAATCTAAGGCTTGTGGGGTTAAAAGATCCCCGGCTTATAAGCAGCTCATCAAGGATGCCACAGGCGGATTGATGGATGGGGATAAAAAAGCAGAGTTCAAAACCAGTTGGTAAAAGCCTTGCGCGAAATAAAATAGTAGATCTGAGCAAAGCGATACTGAACCTTTGGTTAACCTCACGCGGGGTCTTTAGATAGCGGAAGCAGTTTCCGTTTTGATACTCAACTTCCTTTGTCTGGAGTCTTGTATTTAGGGTAGTTACCGGGCTATCGCCGGGAATGGAACATAAAACTCTTGCAATGCTGGTATCTGGTGGTAATGTGAGTTTCGAGTGATCTTTAGTGAACGCGGTAGCCGCAGAGGGGGAGGGGGGGTAGAACGGGAACGGGGGAGCAATCAGAATGCCCTCATGACAGGATGTTCTTCCTTGTTTTCCAAAAGCCATCTACTACACAGGAGGGGGAGGCAGATGTTTCTGCCGGATCAACATTCAGATGTAATACTCGGACATATATCACTAAAAGCAACGGTGATAGCGGTAAGACCTCGGGTAGGCGTCTGTTCACTCTGTCAGACGCCAAAGGGCTACCGGGAAGCGTCGGAAAAAAAAAAATATTTGGATTGCGCTTTTTATTCATTATTCGGTAAACTTTCCCAGTTTCAACTTTTGATAACTGGACTCGAGTGATGCCTTGTGATTTAACTGTCTACTGCGCACGGATCCGTTGAGGTTGCGCACAGGGTGGACTACTCGGTGGGGCGATCTCTCGACTCCCGAGGTGGTTATTTGTGGGGTTTGTCATGCGGCTTGTGTGGTCAGTTGGGGGGCGGGGGGGGGTATCCCATAGACTGTGTAGATTAGGTCATCCCCAGCATGCTGAGAGGACAAAAGGGGCAGTTGGGATGTTTCTTAAGCTAGGCTTAGAAGGAACGGATGCGTATTAGGCTTGGGCGCTGGCACTCTGTAATATTCAAGAGAAGTTGCGAGTTGGTAAATCTAGCGGGGAGGGTATTATACGACCAAAAAGCTACGATACGATTAGACGATATCCGTTAGATCGGCAATATGGAGCAATCGGCCGTGGGAGAGTTATCCTTATAGGGCAAAAATCCCCCTGCGAAGGAGGTTTCGTTTGGGTGGGTTTGTGCTTTTTTGTTATGTCGTGCTTCGCCCCGGGAGGTGGTTACGTTTGAAACTATAATACTATGATTTTGCGGGATGTAGAGTACCACCCGCGTGCTCTATTATGTGCATGCTAACCTACGGGGCTTGGTGAACCCCCGGAGGTAAGTCCGGAGGCTGTTTGAACGGGTTGCTCTTAGGGCTCGAGTTCCCAGGAAGAAATGGGAAAGGGTAGCGTAGTTTTTTTGCGATACCAGTGGAGTATCCTTAGAAAGTAGGCGGGGAGAGATGGAGACACTCTTCACATCAAGTTTTTATGTGCTCCGGGGGGCACAGTGAGAACCATAAAGGCATTTCTACTAATCCTATACGAAACTTTATGAGGATAAGTGCTACGTCCTCCGATATTAAATGGCTCAGAATATGGGGAACCTACTGCTTGCTTACCAATGATTTCTTACACCGCTAATAGCCATCTTCTTCAGGCAGGTTATCATAGTTCTTTCTTTCCTCCTTCCCTCCTTTCCTTCTCCCCGACTTAACATAAAAGCCTATGCTCCTTGAACGGTCAGGATAGTACGGCTAGGCGGATTAAATCCAGCTGGACCGGTGGATATTTTGGGGATGGAATGAATGAAGTGAAAGGAGAGGGGAAAAGGGAAAAATGGTGAGAGAAAAATGGTCTCTACGTTTCCTGCGCTGTTAGAAATCTGGTTTCTTATACCCTACTAGTAGGTGCAGATCTGCTAAAATATTACATATTTGAGCTCTATGGCTGGCCACTCACCTAAGCCTTCTGCTTGAAGGTCCGTTTGGTGGATCCTCAGGACCACCGACCGGGCAGAACTAATTATGTCTCATTATATTGAAACCTTCCTCGCTTTTTGCTAGAAAGAATCTCTCCTACTACACAATCCATCGCTCTTCCTATTTCCGGTGATTTTGTTCGAGTCAGATCTTGGCCTTGGGCCACCTCGGGTTGCGTGATCGACAGGCTCAGACAGCTCGCGCCTTGTAGGTGACTCTTGACACAGCTCAAGTTTTTCAACGTGTCATGGATAATCACTCGGATTTGGTGTTGCTTCCTATCGCTTATCCGCTCTGGTGAATTAAAGTAGAGGCTCTCCGATTCCCCTGGGTTCCCACTTCTCGTTCACCCTTCTTTCTCCAACGCCGCGCCCATACCTGCTTAAACTCTTGTACACTCTCCCCTGTCTATCGCCAGTTAGTGAATCTGTGAACAAACCCCCTGGAAACGCTCCTCCACCGTCCCTAGCATGCCAAAGTCAATCCGCCGTACTCACTTTGAAAGTGCTCAGACGCGATTGAATTTTGCCTAAGTGAAAGGGATACTTGGGGGAAAGGTCTTCCAATGCAACCTTTACTCTGTATAGTGGTCTGGATGTGGCACGGGGTCCGGTCTACTCGGCGAATTCTAAAGTAATTGAAACGTGGGTCGCGTGGCTGAAGGAGTGTGTTACGGCTATTTCCCAAAAACTATTCGGATACTGGACCTGCGGAAGCATTGGCCATACCGTCTCAAGATCACCTACTCTTCCCCATTCCGAATACATAAAAAAACCGCCTAGTGCAAGTGCAAGTATCGTCGACCACCAATGAGGATTCATGTGGTGGATTAGTAATGTAGCCTGTTTTAGTTCTCCGCCGGGAGCCTTCGGGCTGGACTTGAGGGATGATAGGTTCCGTAGAGGGCGGCGCCAGTCTTCGCGTGCGGAGAAGTGCGGTTTTGCTACCGGAGCTTTGTTTAGTAGGTGGGGTGGTTGAAGGTATTAGTTGTTTTTTATCATTCTTCCTATATTCGCTCGGTAGGAAGCATGTTACTTTAGATTTTCTCTTATCATGCTTACAATTAATTATTGACGTAAGAGGGCGTGTAAGTGACTAAATGTGACTTGTAGGACAAATAGCACCCCCATTAAAGATGCTGAAAAGGAAGGGAAAAGCCAGAGAACACTAAAATTTACAAGCAGCGTTTCCACAGCCTGATCTAGTAAAAATTATAGTGGCGGAGTAGTCTCATATAACCACTCGATAATATAGGGCCCCTAGGAATAAGATTTGCCAGCCACAACGGTATCCCCTCCAGCAATGGGCCGGGTCTTATACTCGAGTGGCTTGAACTTCAATAAGCGACTGAGAATGAGAGTCCAAACCTTATTTTGAGCCCGAGAACGGTTTGTAAGCACAGGCCACCGGGCCGTTATCAATTAGTTTCACCCGGCGGGCCCACGGTAACCCTCTCGCTTCACATCAGAAAGGAGATTTTCCCCACTGGTTATCTTTGACATAATAAATCCTCTAGCGATATCGATAGCCCCGATTGATAAGTCAAAGTTAATGCACCCAAGGCACAAATAGAAAAACGGGTTGTATCCATAATTTTCAGTATCCCCCCCACCAGGTTATGACACAATACCCGACTCTAGGGGGGCCTTCCTAGGGTCACTTTTGCTATTCGAGGGCGAGGATTCATCGCTGCAAGATAAAGGAGAAGTCTCAAGGCGTTTCTCTTATGATTGTGTGATATCTTGGCTGTTTTGTAATGTCGCATGGTATCGGTATACCACTGGCACTCAATCCTAGTTGAACCCTGCAGGAATTCTGTGACAAAGGCTGGTCATGTTGGTGTTTTGTTCGGGGGTTATTGCACTACCGTAAAATCTCGTGAAATCCACTATCTCCGTGCTGTGACGAATATCCTTGAAAATCGCGACATCAGCCCAAGATAGGCTTAGCTTGTCAGGTTTACAAGATCCAACACAGCCAAGTGACTCAGGCTATGCCGTGTTAGGAAAGCACTAATCCTTCTTAAGAGCTTTTGACTTAGAATCTGGAGATTAGGGGCTGACGGAGATAGTGGATATCACGAGATTTTACGGTAGTACTGCACAGGTAGGAGTGTCTGGGCAGGGTCGAAAAGAAAAGGAAAGAAAAAAAAGAAGACTTGTGTTTTTCTTCTCTTTCTATCTGCAGAAGTTAGTACCATATTGCCTTTTGTGGCGTTATGTTCGTGAAATCCTGCATAGGGGTAACGCCTGTTGTGTGGGGGAGGACAGATTCACCACTGTGGGCAAGCGATGTAGAGTTTATCCACTGCCCGCACGATTGTCACGGAATATGCACGGAAGGGAGAAAAGATGGGTGAGGGGATTTCCTACGGTATGATATTTACCGGTACGATACCTATTTAGCTATCGACCCACGAACCCTAGTCCCCTAGTTCTTAGACAGCCAAGTAAAACGCTAGAAGTGCCCTTGCTATGGTAGGGAAACCTTCAAACCCCAACTTCCAACTACCAAGACTCCCCAACAACCTTTCCCTTCGCTTTCTCTCTGTTTCCCGATAAACAGTAACCCGGAGAGAGATTAAATATAATAGCGCTCGAGCGGAACACAGAGGTTTAAAGTTTGGCTGGAGGTGACCAAAAATTGTGCTCAGTTATTTGCTGTTAAAGATGCCAAGAGGCACAGTTAATATCCCAAGAAAGCTAACTGATCTTTAACCGCATCTGAAGGCAAAATGAATGCCGTCGATGCTCCTATTTAAGGCTTCCCCACCATATCCTCTTAGGAGCAGTTGGGTGAGGCAGAAAAGGACACCCATATTTCGGTATGGTGTGCGTCGGCTACAGCCCGGCGGCGGGACAACCCGCTGTTCCACAGCATTTTGGCTGCTACGCTCTGCTCCTGGTGAGAATAATAACCCGGTACTCGAGCACTTCCAGGACGCCGGTGACGGAACAATGGGATTTATCAAGAATCTGGAGTTATAGATTGGTTTGCAGCGCCTTAGTTAAATTTCTAAGGCCTTTTGAGAGGTGATGGATTTCGTTGCATTAATCTCGGAAGAACTCGCTAACTCAATTGTAGTTACGAAAATATATTTGATTGTTCCAGTTCCTAGTGGAAGCCCGGGAAGACATTACTGTGCTCTAACAAAATCCCCCACTCAATAAGCAGCCACCAGTTCCAACTCCCGATACTGTGCCAACCGATCGGGAATGGTTCAGACAACGAGCATCGGTCTTACCGGTAATGCATACAAGTACAAGCACAAAATAGAGTACGACTTTCTCAAAACAGGGCCAAGTATTGGTTCAACTTACCCGCCCTTCAAGTTCGTGGGCAAAGATCCCTTCATCGGTCGTTCATGCTGACTGTGGTTGTTGTTGCTGTTAAGTGCAAAAATAATGAGGCTTAAGCGCGCGGGCGAAAGAGGTCGAAGTGCACAATGCAACGGATGAAACGCTAAACACATCTACCCCGGAATCTTCTCACGTTCATAGTTTGAGAAATTGTTTATACACAAAAACGATCTATCTTGCTCGGGGCTTTGCTAAAAAAGCTTCCCGTTTTCCAAGTAATTTGTGAGAGAATTATGGAGGAAACTTCACACAGGAATGTAGACTAATTAACAGGTCTTGCTGGCAGACTGAATAAACGAAACGAATGATAAAACCAATATGTACCCCAAAAAGCAAAAGATAATAGTAACCTGTACCCCACCGCACCAACCCTACAAATAATTGTCCCTGTGAAGTGAAAAAGAGAAGAAGATAGAAAGGAAATTTTCATGAAGCCGTGACAGAAAGAAACAAATTTCCCAAAATATTTATCCGAGAAGCGAAGGATGAGTAGGAAGTAGAGGAAAGAGTAAAGAAAGAATACCGGTATAGTATTGATAGTTTACTTCTTCGAAAACATCTTCTTCCAACCTGTTGGAGCCTTCGTACTCTCATTCTCAAACTCGCTCTTTACGTTCCCCTTCTCCAGAGCCGAGTCGTCGAAACTATCGACCGGGCTCGGAGCTCTTAGTCTAGGAGCCCTGTGAGGGATATCGCCCTGGGTGCCCATGGTAAACTCGCCCTTCGCATTGACACCGATTCTCGGAATGGTCGAACGTCTTCCACTCAACTCATACTGTCTCCTCCTCCTGAGATACCACAAGACACAGGCAACCATCCCAGCTACACCCACCACCACAACCGCCGAGATAATGCCGATTTGAGCCCCGAGGGGAATGTTCACAAAGGTGTCCGACTTCCCAGATGCTCCCGCATTGTTCTCCTCCTGCTTTGTCTCATCGATGATAGAGTTCGGATCGTTGTTGTTGTCGTAGGATTGGCCCGGAGTTGACGGGTAGTATTCTGAACTTTCGGTGGAAGGATCGGGAACCGCCGAGGGAGTCGGTTCGAGAACAGGTGATGTTACGGTAATTACTGAGGGGACGGGAGTGTTTGTTGGGGCGCCCACGGAGTCTGATGTAATAGTTGGGTCTTGAGCCACGACAGTGGTGAGAGCTGTCAAGAGACATAGTACCATGATGCTCCTTCGGGGAACCATCTTGTATGTAGTTATGAATGAAATAAAGAAAAGACTTATGTAAACGAAATACCAAATGTAAATAATAAGTGGTGGTGGTGTAGGATAGGTAGTAAATTCGCGCTGCGAGGATGCTAGCTTTCCTTATATGTTCGATATCCTGTACCGTACAGTTCTGGGTGACAATGAAATGGCGTGCAGGATAGACGCTCGCAAAGTGCAGTATTGTGGTAGTGACAGACAGGAAGAAATAGACTACTTCTCAGGGGAGCAGGCGGGTGTTGCTTATGTACCTACTATTCGCCCTCGATACTTCCCTCCTCACCCACCACATATTTCCTTTCTTTTTTTTCTTCTTTCCCACCCACCCTACCAACTGCGAGATCGGAACCGCACCTCCATCACAAGCGAAAGACAGGTTGTGAGATTGTTGGTTGTGAAAGAGTAGCGAATAGGTTTCGTCGATTGTGGTGCTACTATTGTTAGACGAGCCTTGGCAGGGGAAGCATAACGTCTTTTCAATGGTCAACTGTGGGGCGCCTCTGTTTCCTACGAGACACATATATGTGAGATCTCCTCCCTTCCCCCTTCCCCCTGCCACCCCCTCTCCAACTGGGGAGCAAATAGAGATTCTCCCCCACCAATACACACACCTTAAAGATAACTTCCCTAGGCAACGAGTCCCAAATAAATCACGCACAAGACATAAATACTTTAAAACTGTACATTTTCGGAAACGCTACCCAAAATACGCGTGGGCAACCTCTTTGGGGCAATTTGGAAAGAAGTCGAGAATGAACATTTCGAGGATGTTTTTCGTGCTCGGGTACAACCGATGAATAGATTAAAA
>Ga0307507_10003628_pt1 | contig 29315 bp, 14 predicted proteins | sample 7_EM_MG_FD_207223 | JGI IMG/M metagenome (GOLD analysis project Ga0307507, IMG submission 207223) | Populus trichocarpa ectomycorrhiza microbial communities from riparian zone in the Pacific Northwest, United States - 7_EM | ecosystem: Host-associated > Plants > Roots > Unclassified | place... | reverse complement strand
TATTAATATTAAATTTATAAAAATTATACTTTTATACATGCTTACTAATATTAAGAAAGTATATATAAAATATAAAATATATTAATTTTATTATTAATATTAAATTTATAAAAATTATACTTTTATACATGCTTACTAATATTAAGAAAGTATATATAAAATATAAAATATATTAATTTTATTATTAATATTAAATTTATAAAAATTATACTTTTATACATGCTTACTAATATTAAGAAAGTATATATAAAATATAAAATATATTAATTTATTTATTAATATTAAATTTATAAAAATTATACTTTTATATATGCTTACTAATACTAATAAAATATATATAAAATATTAAAATTATAAAAATTATACTTTTATGTATGCTTAGTAATCTTATAGTTAGTACTTAGCAGCTAAATGCTAAGACTTAATTATAAATGCTATATTTAGCAGCTAAATACTAGTACTTAGTTATAAATGCCGCATTTAGCGGCCAAATGCTAATATTTAATTATAAATGCCGCTAAATGCTAGGAAATGCTGGGAAATGCTAGAAAATACTAGAAAATGCTAAAATGGCAAAAACGAAAAATTAAATGCTGGTAAATTTTTTCCTAACATAGTTAGTAGGAGAATAAAAAGGCATATTAAAACAATAAAGGAAAAGAAGAAAATCTTAATAAGTATATTAAGTAAGCGTCTAAAATAGAATAAAAGTTAGTAATAAGAAGTAAGATATTAAGGAAAAGGATTAGGCTTATTAAGTAAAATATCTTTATACTTTACCTTCTAATATCCTTTTAGTATAATGTGTTTTACTAGCTGCGCATACTACAACCCTATGTACTTACAAACTCCACTAAAATCGCGATTTTTTGACCTTTGTAAAATTAACTAATTCTTAATAAAAACTAATGCAAATTTAATAGCGGCCTATTAATGTAATAACTAACTAATATTAGAAATATTGGAAATCTTATATAAACGGAAGTAGGTTAGATAGGAAAAGTAGGGTAAAATTGCCCACTTTTTCTCTCTAACCTACTTCCGCTTATATAAGATTTCCAATATTTCCAATATTAGTTAGTTATTACATTAATAGGCCGCTATTAAATTTGCATTAATTTTTATTAAGAATTAGTTGATTTTACAAAGGTCAAAAAATCGCGATTTTGGTGGGTTTTGTAAGTGTATAGGGTTATAGTATGCGCAGCCAGGTAGTAAAACACATTATAGCCGCAACCTTACTAATATAACTCCGTTATAATAGCGTAATTTAAAAGTAAGGAAATACGTATATAAGTTATTTAGCTATCATTTCCTTAAAAAACTAATTACACGGCTAGGAAAGGCAATTAAGATATTAATTATAGACTTATATAGGTTAAATTATACCTAAATTATATTATAATATTAAATAATAACGTTATAGGTGTTTTTAATAACTATATAGTAACTATAGGTGCTATTATAAAGTGTCTCTCCTAGTCGCTAGGTAGTAGAGCTATACTAACTATACAGTATAGGACTACTAGATTTAAAAGTATATATACTAAATCTTAAGAGATAAGTCTTTTTAACTAACTAATTAATACCTTAACCGTATTTAATAGCCTAAGGGCAAATGTGGAAGTAATATATTAGTAATATAGGGGATTATAAAAAAGGATTATAGACTATATCTTAATAGTTAAAGACGACGGCAAGCCAAGGCTCTATACATTAAATTCTATACTAAAAAGTTTTTATAGAACTATACTAGAATACTAAATTACCTATAATATTTATAATTAATTACAGACTAATATAAAGGCTTAAAAATAGAGTTATATAAAAATCTATATATTAGCCTAGGTAGTTACTAGTATACTTTTAATAGGCTTCTAATAGGTCTCCTAGCAATCCTTATATATTTTCTCTAATTATGTTCTTTTCTTATTAAGGTTTTTTAGGAGTTTAAAGTAGGGGTTAGATAGATAGATAATATATAGTAGTATACTAATATCTCTCTAATATCTCTCTAAACCCCTTTTAGGACAAACCCTTATAATCTCCCTACCGTAAGGTAATGGTAATTAGAGGCTAACTATAAGAAGGGGGGGGGGCAATATAAGGGATATTATTGCGGTTACCTTAGATTACCCTTAAAACAACCTTTAAACGCCCCTTAAATAGTCGCCAGTTATATACTAGAGGTATATACCTATAATATATAGTCTCTATAATCTTAGAGGCCTTACCTCCTTAAGGATTTGTCTCTTTTACTAATCTATCCTATTCCGCAATTGTGTCCTTATAGCCCCCTATTTATAAAGTCCCCTTATAACCAAATTTATAAGGACGCTAAGTATAGCGTAAGATATTAGCTATAAGAGCTTAAGTTAAAAGAACTTTAGGGTATATAAAAATTGGATAACGAGTAAGATAGGCTCTATTATAGGAAATATATATATAGATATAATTGTTGGTATTACAAGGTGATATTACGTAGCTACGGTTCGTAGATAGTATAATGTTGTTGTTGTTCTATATATTCTTATTAGAATAAGGAAGGGCGAGGAGCCTAAGACTCCTCGCTACACTAGTGCCGCGGCGTTACGTAACAACCGCTTACCTCATTCCCAACACTAGCAACTCTTTTTTTATGGTTGCCATCTATATACAAATACTGCTTAACTAGTGTAACAAATATTAATCCTCCTTACTTACTATTGCTATTATAATATAAGTCTCGCTATCCTAAAATTTGCCTCTTAGTATATGGTGCTTTCTTACTTAGAGTTATAGGTGGATATTATGTCTAGGCCGCTAAGGCGCTAGTTATAAGTAAGCTAATAGTAATTTTCCATACTAGGTATAGAAAATTCTAATTAGCTAGTTAAAATTAGGGTCTATAAAATACTATACTCTTACTCCCTTTTAACCTATCCTTTAACTTATATATATAGAGTATTTATATTAACAAACGTTTCTAGAGCCTTGTTTAGGTTTACCTTTATTATTACATTTACTAGGTTATCTTAACCGTCAATTTATTAAATCTTAAAGAGTTCTTGCCATTTATAGGATTAATAAAGTGCTATAATATTAATTATAAGGCGCTTGTTACGGACGCTTTAAGTACAATATTATAACTACTAGGAGAAGAGTCATAGGAAGCTAGTTAGTTAATACAGGTACAGTCTAGGATGGATCTAGTGGAACTATGTAACAAGGAATAGTAGCCGAGGTTATATAATATAATCTATATAATCTATATAATCTATATAATCTATAGGATAGAGCAGACAGAGCAGACAAAGTAAATGGAGTGAAGGGATTTCTTAGGAGTATAGTTGTGTATTTAAAGGACCATAGTCCCTACCCAAATAGTTCTCTCTTCGTAGTAAATCTTAGAATACAATTAGAGTTAATCTATTAGGTAACTACTCCACTAATTATTATTACGTTGTTGATTTTATTTATACCTATATACCTAGCCTATTAATAGAACCCACCGTAGTTCCTACTATAAGGTTCCGTTATACATTCACTACTAAGGTTACGGTACTAAGTAGAGAGATTAAACAATATACCACCAAGAGCAGCACTAGTCACAACGGCGTTAACGGGAGCCACAACCTTAGGTCCAGGTAATACCAGTATAAATAAGGGAGATTCTTAAGTGGTTACACAAGGTTAGTTATAGGAAATAGTTAATCACTTATAAGACAATAATAGGATACTTAAAGAACGCATTAATAGAATTAGAGCAGTAAAGATCAAGTTACCTTCAATCAAACAGTTTATAGGAGAAAAGTTAAAGCTTAAAGGATTTCTTACGCAAATACACTTTAAAGTAGTACAGGAAGGAGCGAAGTTAGCAACATCATTAGACCAAGTAGCCTATGCAGGATTATTCCTAATAGGGAGGGCACTTAAGTAGTTTAAGCCGTATCTTACAGAAATATAGGCTAATAGCATAACAACTACTAACCAGGATATATGGTATATATTTACCAGTTAGAATGGGTTCATAGAGCAGTTAATGTAGATATTTAGAGACCTAGAGGCCACAACTATAGCGGAACAAAAGCTTCAGAACTTAGTACAACGCACTTTAACAATTAAGTATATAACATAGTTTTAAACACTAGCTATATAGGTTAAGTGGAATAACAAGGCGCTCATAGTATAGTATAAACAGGGACTTAAGGCTAAAGTCTAGGACGCAATTATCCTAATAAAAAATGCGGATACTCTAAAAGAGTTAATAGATTAGTTAATAAAGATTAATAATAAAATCTACTAAAGGGAACAAGCTAAGAGAGGGCAAGATAGAGTTCCATAGTTATATAAGGCGCAGAGTACGCAACAACAGATATAGAGTTAAAAACCATAGAATAGCGCAGAGCTAATAGACCTAAGCGGTACCAAAGAAACCTAAAAATAGGAAAAGAAACTATGGAAACCTAAAGGTTAAGGATTAAGTAATTAAAAGACCTAAGAGCAGAGGCTAAACCAGGGATTTTAGCAGCAGAAGACGTTTAAGCGGACTCTATAGCAAGAAAAATAGTTCAAAAATAGAGCTTGCATAAATTACAGAAAATAGGGTCATTTCGCCAGAGACTGTAGAGGTGGTTAGAGTAATTATGCAGTAAAGGGAACTAGACCAGCAGACGGCATATATGTATAGAGGGACAACAGTGCACTATAAGGAACAAAAAAGTGTTTAATTAATAGTTTTGTATATTATTACAACAACACATGCCGAATTTATAAAGACGCTAAGTATAGCGCAAGCTATTAGCCGTAAGAGCTAGAGTTAAAAGGACTCTGAGGAACTAGAGAGTTAGATAAAGAACAAGATTAACTCTACAAGCTAGATTAAAATATTACAGTAATATACAGATAAAGATTAGCAGTAATAACAATAGAGTTAGAGTACTTATTGATTAATAGTGATAAGGACAAAAAGGAGGCTAACTAAAAGCACTTAAACCTTAGTAACGCAATAGAAGTAAAGACTAAGACCACTACCAAGCGAGGTTCAGTAATAGGTATAGCGACACTATTAGATATAATTTCCATCACTTTACAAGATAATAGGAGTAATGTTTAAAAGAAACTAAACAAGTAGATAACTACTAGTGCTAGCTCATCACTTAATAAAGGTAAAAGGCCACAGGCTCAAGATTCTTAAAAAAAAATAAGAGAAGCTTAAAATTCTTAAAGTGAGATAAGATACACCCAAGAACCCACAACAGACGAAAACCAATAGGAAAGGGCAGTAACTTAGTTCAGTAATAAATAAATAAGTATAGGACGCAAGTTTAAGAACTACAAGTTTAGGGAATAAATAAGAATATTAGCAATCCTAGGTAAATATAGTGTTTAGCCTAAAGATTAAACAGTCAATACCAGAATTAAAAAGTAAGACGACTATAAAGATCTAGCTACAAGACGCAAAAAATAAGAAACTATAGATAAGTTTAAAATAAGAATTATTACATAGCAAGAGCAGAAGCTAGACAAGAGGTCAGCTATACTAGGTTATATAAGGGACAGAGCACCCCTATGAAGAGTTACTAATAGGCCAAGTACAGGAACACCTAGGGCAAAGTAGTTAGATAAATTGGAACAAGAAGAGGATCTAGATATTCTAACCAGGTTTAAAGAGAGACATACCAAAGAATGTCATAATGTAGTAATAATAAGGTACTTTCTAATAGATAGACCATACACACTAAACCAGTTGTATGGAAAGTGGTATAGGCAACAACACAATAATAAATAGGAAGACTTTTATATATAGCTAAACAAAAAAGTTGTCTAAAACCAACCTATTACGGAAAAACGCATAAGTCATATTAAAGGAGCATTAATCATAATATTAAGGAACCTAGAAGAAGGATCTAGGGACTAGAAAAACAAGCGATAAATCTTAGTACCTATAGCAGAAATACCAGTAGTTAGGTTAACCAGGTATAGATTTAAACTTAAAAACAAAGACAAACTAAGAGTTAACCTAAAATATATAGCGTATTATATACTATCGTGGATAGCTTATGTGGATGATATATACAATATACATAAAGCACTAAAAGATAAAAACCAAAAATACCTAGTAAGAATATATTGGGCACCAGAAGAAAAACGGTTCAGAAATACTAAGTATATATATAGTTAGCACCCAGTAGAAGTACAAGGTTAGGGAAACTTAACACTTTAACCAGGAAGATTCCTTATAGAAGAATGCCTAGATAGACAACAGTAGTAGAAGTGCCTAGAGAACACTTATTTATGGTATATAGAGGAAAAGAAATGAACTAAGTATTAGCTAAAGTTAGACTAAATACAGGCAGGATCTAGCAGCCAATAGTTAGGAAAAGGAGAGGCACACAAGACCAAAGGGAACTAGTATTAGAGCCTTAGACCCTTAAAGAAATTTAAGGACAACACCTAAATTTAAGAGTAAAGTAGCAAGATCAGCAGTTTAAAGCGTTAGTAGACAGTAGAGCAATAAGAAACTACATATCACTAAAGGCAGTAAAAAGGATAGGGTTACTATACAGACAGAAGGAACACCTATATCCACTTATAATAATTTCAGGAGATTAGATAGCCTATAAAGGAAGCGTTATTAATCTTAAAATAGGACCTATTTAGATAACTATTAAAGAAAGACCAGTTAGAATGTCTTTCAATATCCTACCATTAGGATAGGACAAGGCGATACTAGGAATACCTTAGTTACAGGAGTATAATCTAAAGATCGATTAGGTTACAGGTTAAGTTAATATCAAAAATATATAATAACGCAAAGTGTGATAGTAAACCAAGTTGGTATAGTACCAAGTTAAAGCGATATATAAAGAGACTGAGTAAGGCTTAAGTTATGTACTAAAGAGATACCATAAGTATGGTAAAAAGTTATAGTTACCTAAAAGTAAGAAGCTGTTAGAGTATACAGCTTAAGACTATAAGATAGAGTTAAAAGAGGGAATAAGTCCAAGGTTCTTTCTAATCTATAAGCTTACTAAAATAGAGTTAGTAGCGCTTAAGGAGTTTATCTAGGAGAACTTATAAAAGGGATATATTAGACTATCGCAGTTATTAGTAGAATATCCAGTATTATTCATCCTAAAGAAAAACGGAAAACTTAGGATGTGTATAGACTATAAACAGTTAAACAGCATTACCTAGAAGAATAGGTATCCTTTACCCTTAATTAGCAAGATCTAAAACAGAATAGGCAACGTAAAGATCTTTATAAAGATAGATCTAAGATGGGCGTACCATTAAATCAAAATTAAGGAAGGCGATAAGTAGAAGGCAGCCTTTAGGTCAAAGAAAGGACTGTATAAGCCATTAGTTATACAGTTCAGGCTTATAAACACACTAGTAACGTTCCAGAAACAAATTAATAGTATATTAGGAGAACACCTAGATAAGTTTGTTATAGTATACCTTAACAACATTATTATCTACTTAGGAAGTAAGGAAGAGCACGGAGAACATGTTAAATGGGTCTTAAAGAGACTACAGAAAGAAAAGATGCCAGTAGCAATTAAGAAATATAAGTTCTTTACCAAAAAGACTAATTTCATTAAATTTATCATTAAACTAGGCCAACTCAGTATAGATCTAAAGAAGATCAAGGCTATAGTAAATTAGCAAGAACTAGAGAACATTATATAGTTAAGATCGTTCCTAAAGTTTTACAATTACTATAGAAGGTTTATAGCGCAATAATTATAGGATATTAAGCCATTTACACAGTTAACCAAGAAAGAAGAACTATAGGTATAGGGAAAGGAGCAATAAGAGCTGTTTAAGAGAGTTAAAGAGTTATTTACCTAAGAGCCAGTTCTTAAGATCTATTAACCAGGGCTAGAGATAGTTATAAAAACAGATGCATTAGACTTTACACTAGGGGCGTACTTCCTATAGAAATATCAAGATAGATAGCACCCAGTAGTATACTACAGTTAAAAGATGACACCACCAGAGTTAAACTATAACATCTACAATAAGGAGTTATTAGGTATAGTTATAGCACTTAAGGAATAGAGAGCATTCTTATAAGGTATAGAGAAACTATTTATGGTTAAGATAGACTATAAAAACCTTACAGGATTCCTAACAATAAAGGAACTCAACCAAAGACAAATTAAATAGGCGGAAATGCTTACAAAATACTATTTCAAAATTCAGTATACCAAGGGTACAGATAATACATAAGCAGATACTCTAAGCAGAAAGGCTGAACTACAAAGTAATAAAAAGCTATCAGGAGCTTTGTTATGAAAGGATTAGGACGGATTAATTAGGTATAATTATCCAAAGATCACAGCGACTAAGGAAAGTTAGATCTATAAGTCACCAAAGAGTAATTAGACATAGAAGATTTAAGAAGTACAGGCAAAGGATCTAGACTTAAAGCAATACATAAATAGAGAAGCAACGTATATGCCTAAGTCTATTATAGAAGATTTTGTTAAGGAATTTCATAAGAGAATAATACAAGGACACAACGGAGCTATAGGCTTAGTGTTAAGACTAAGAAGAATACATTATTTAAGGAATCTAGGGACTAGTAAAATAAGTTATAAAGGAATATCTAAATTACCAAAGGAACAAACCAACAAGGCATAAGCTATATAGAGGGCTATAACCTATTAAGACACCAGAAAGACTATAGGAAGTTATATTATAGAACTTTATTATTAAGTTACTAAAATCAAGAGATCCTATTATAGGACAAGATCATAACGCGATTTTAGTAATAGTGGACAAGCTAACAAAGTGGGGATACTTTATAGTATACACTAAAGAGATATCAGTAGAAGATATTACTAGAATCTATATAAAAGAAGTATTTATAAAACATAGAGCACCAAACAAGATCATATCAAACAGAGATCCAAGATTTATAGCAGTATTTTAGAAAGTATTTCTAGCAAAACAAGGGGTTCGCATAGTAACGTCTACAGTATATCATCTATAGATAGATGGATAAATAAAAAGACTAAACTAGACACTAAAACAGTATCTAAGGCATTATATTAATTACGCACAAAACAATTGGGTATTGTTATTACTAGTTATATAGTTTGCATACAATGCAACACTATAAGAAAAAATAGGAATATCACCATTTAAGGCGAATTACGGATATAAATTAAAAACATCGTTATCACCATATTAAGCAAAAAAGACGAGTAGCACAGCTAAGCAAAGAATAAAGACATTAATAAATCTTTATATAAACCTTAAAAAAACAGCTAAACTAGTATAAAAATAAATAAAAAGGTACTATAATGCTAAGAGATCTGAGAGACCAGATCTTAAGGAGGGGAATAAAGTGTGGCTACTATATAAAAATTTCAAGAGTTGATAACTAAGCAAGAAGTTGGACCACATTAGACTAGGACCCTTTAAAATTAAGTAAAGAATTTTATCAGTTACGTATAAGTTAAACCTACCAGCCAAAATAAAGATCTACCCTATACAGCATATCACAATGCTAGAGCTAGCATACAGGAATATTAAGCTACTAGTCTATAAGGCAGATATATATAGAGGACAGAAAGAAGACAAATAGTAAGTTTTAAAAATCATCAGTTACAAGGATATAGATAACGAAATATGGTATAAAGTAAAGTGGATAGGCTATAGTAAGACTACCTAAGAGCCACTAAGCAACCTAAAGAACGCTATAGGAAAGATACAGAAGTATTAGAAGAAGGCAGGTCAGGCAGCATTAACAAGGAAGAATTACCAAAAAATGAGTCACCTAAAGGGGACCTAAGAGGAGCAATTACTGAGCTACTTAGAGTTATTTCCCTTATAGGAGGAGAGCCAGTTCTTTTGTTACCTAGCTTAGATAAACCCTATTAAACTAGTTTCCACTCCTTAGAACAAACCTTCTTACGCACTTTCTCAAGACAAAGTAAACGAGTGTAAGTAGAGGCATAAGCTTTAAGAGCACAACGCTCCTTATCTCTTACCCGTTTAATATAAGCGTGGTCTTTATCCTAGAGACAACAAATCTCACCTAAGGCACTAAAGAGCTTAGCGTCAAGTTTCATAGTAGTAGATTGAATATAAGACCCTATAACAAGTTACTTAGGGAACTTAAAAACTGTTAAGAGTTATAGGACGCGCATATTTAGCGTCAGAGATAGAGCGAACGTCACAAGACGAATGAATATTTGCTTTAGTGCACTCTAAACAAGAGGAAGGTTGTTGAGCGGTAGGACTTACCAGCGCAACATAAACCAACCCCTCTTTCGCACAACAAGAATATGGAGACGGCATTACCTTACCTAGCGATAGTATGGAAGAGACCATACACGCACAATAAAGGGTTAAAGAAGAAGAAGGAGCCTTAGCTATAATAAGTAAGGATATTAACTAGATTAATCAAACGGACATTATACCTCTAGTGGACGACTTGGAGATATTAGGAATCTTTAAGAACAAAGATAAAGAGGAGGGAGATAGTATTATAGACGCTTTAAGTACAATATTATAACTACTAGGAGAAGAGTCACAGGAAGCTAGTTGGTTAATATAGGCATAGTCTAGGATGGATCCGGTAGAACTATATAACGAGGAATAGTAGCTGAGGTTACGTAATATAATTTATATAATCTATATAATCTGTGTAATCTATAGGACAGAGTAGATAAAGTAGACAGAGTAAACGGAGCAAAGGGATTTCTTAGGAGTACGGTTATGTATTTAAAGGACTACAGTCCCTACCCAGATAGTTCTCTCTTTGTAGTAAATCTCAGAATATAATTGGAGTTAATCTGTTGGGCAACCACTCCACCAGTTATTATTACGTTGTTGATTTTGTTTATACCTACATACCCAGCCCATTGACAGAACCCACCGTAGTTCCTACTATAAGGTTCTGTTACAGCGCTTCTTCTTTATAGTACTAAGCTTAACTAAGCACTTATAAAGGGAGTATAAATTGGTGTATATAATTATAGGGATAATAGGAAGTTTGAGTTAATCTATAATTATCTTTAGGGTAGTTCTAATTGCAATTACTATGTTAACTCTATTAACTATTCCATATATCTCTAACGCTAGAACGCTTTAAGTAACGCGCTTACTCTTAGTTAAGCTCTAATAGATAAGATTACTATAGATTATAAAGTTATTCTCTCTAGTAAATTCGTTTATAATAATAATCTATTAATAAATATAAAGAGCTTAGCGGTAGGAAGATTAATAGGCATATAGAGTAGTCCCTAATTAAAATGGTTTATTTACTAGAAAAGACGTTTATTTAGAGTAAGAACGTTATCCTTAGTTGGTTCCTGGTGTTAGGTGGCAATAAAGAGATTAAATAAAGCCTTAGGTTAATAGATAGAAGTAACATAAGCTCTATAAGCGTATTGCTCTATATATCTTTGCTTTAGAGAATTAGCGTTAATAACGTTAATCTTCTTACCTTAACCCTTCTAGCGTAAAGTAATAGAATTCTTATTTAGGGAGAGGGTGCATCTATTAAAGATTAATAGTGTTGTTAAATTAAGCTTTTCCTTTAGCTTTGCTATAAGATTTATTTTTATTAACTTATCTTCTTTAAGAGCTAAGAATTGGTTATCTCCTAAGATAATTATATTATTAGTTTATATACCAATAATTCCGAATAGAGTTCCTATAGTTATAATTAGGAAGCATGGGTTAAATATAGAAGTAGTTATTAAAAGCTTCTCTTTATAGTGCTTACTATAGGTAGCCCACTAATAGGTTCCTACCTCTGCAATTCTATATAATGGCTTAAGTATAACCATAATTGTATCTTTGGGATATTAGTGACAAATTTACTCTAGAAGGTATGCTAATATTAAGCGCTAAAGGTGTGTCTCTAATTAGGTATAGGCCTAAGCAATATCTTATAAATAGACCGCTATTTTATTCTTTATTAAGGAGGGAGCTAGTATAACAATAACTCGCTAACTAGCTCGTTAAATTATAGGAGATTATATAAGAATTACCTCCTTATTATTATTGTTATAACCTTAGATAATAAGCCTTAATTTCTTAAATAGGGTATTAGTAGTTTTGCCTTTAATCTTGTTAACCATTCTTAACTTAAAGATACGAACTTTATTAAACTTAATAGGGTTATACTTCTTAAATTTAAAAACTTCTCTTATAATAAGACCGTTAATCTCCTACTTATTAAATGCTTAGAAAGGAGCTCTAGGAGTTATAATATAACCTTCCTTTTAGAGCTATTTTACGAGCTTAAAGTTAGCCTTCTCCTTAGTTATTATAAAGGCCATTAATAACTTAATTCCATTCTTAATAGCAGTAATAAATTGCTCTTTAAAATTAATAAGATATTGGCAATTTTATAATCTCTTTAGGCAACCTCTACCGCGTTGTAGTTATGGTATATCTACTACAATTATATTAGGATCGTAGTTGTCTTCTAAAGCACGCTAATTGTGGTTCTCCTTTAGGGCATCTTTTAGGGCATCCTATAAAGGATTAAAACTATTATCTTTATAATAAGGCTTAATAACGGTTAAACGGAATTAAGTGGGTCTGTAAGGCATCTAAATAGTATAAGTTTAACTATTAATTGCAATAAGTTAATATAGGCCTAACTATCCTCCCTTTTTACGCTATACGCGTACCTTAGACTAGAGTGGTAGATTAAGCGTAGTTAAGGTATTTAGGCTATTTCTTATTCCTAGTACGTTATTAACCTAGCGTATAGCGTAGAGACGTTATACCTCCTTTATTGCCTTGCGAGTAGCCTTAGCTTATTATATAATAGAGGAAGATAGCGGAGAATTATTAGTTATTTAAGGGTAGGCGCCAAAGACTAGTAATATGGGTATAAGTCTATCTAGGCTAGTGGAATTGTTAATGGCTTTAATAGCTATTTATAAGGTAAGTTTTTTGCTAATATCCTCTAGTTCTAAAGAGATAATCTTATATATATGGCATAATAGCATATAATATTGCTCCACTTTTCTAATGCTATTATATACCTTAATAGGAACTTTCTTAACCTTAATTGCCATTGCCTTTATCTATTATTAAAACTCTATAGATAAGAAGTTCTTTCCTATATTATAGACGATTTAGTTAGGGGGTTCTAGGTAGATATTAATCTAGCATAATTAAAGGGTATCTTATACATTCCTAGCTAATATATCCTTTAAGAATTATGCGGCTTAGAAGGAGGTTAAGAAGTTAATAACTTAGAGTACTAGGTTACCGCTAAGATATATAACATTAACGATAATACAGAAGTTAAAGTTGTAGTTATCTTTAAGGGTGAACTTAAATTGGCTAGGGGACTTTTAGTTTATTTAGCAGTAATAGTAGTATTTTATAAGATGCTTAATTGCCTTAACCTTAACTTTATGGCCTACTTACTAAAGAACCCTAAGCAATTAATAAACAGATGGGTAGCTAAAATAATGGTATAGTTGGCGTAACTCTAACTTAGTTAAGTAGCTCTAAGTAATACTCTTTTCTAGTTAATAAAGGAGTAACTAGGGGTAACCCTACTTACGTATAATAGGCACCCGATTATTTCCTTAAATAAGTACATTTTTAAGGTTATTAAGCTTAACGCCTAATTTATCTATATCTTTAATGCAAAATAGAAACGGGGTGTTTGTAGGAATAATATAAAAAATAATATACCCTAAAGGGGTTTAAACCCTAATTATACTAAGAGAGATTATAGTACCCTTGCTAAAATAAATTGTATATTAGCCTGCTGTTAAATAGTTAATCTAAACAGAGCTATTAAGCTGCTAAAGGGCTTAAACTTAAGGTTCTCCTGCTATAGATACTCCTACGGCTCTAGTGTCTGGTATAATACTATAAAAGACGTTCGCCAAGTATCCATTATTAAAGGAGAACGTGGAACTCTTTTTTAGCTTATTAAAGATATCTAACTTTGTAATAGAGTGGAGCATAGATTAGTTATTAAGAATAGTAATAGTTTATATCCTATTTACCTTACCATACTTAGTAAAGTATTAGTTAGGTAAGTAGTCCTTAATTTCTATATCTATAAGAAGCTGTTTAGTCTTATTAACCTTACCCTTAAGATCTTTTACGCCTTTATATTAAACCAGGAAGTTTTAGAAGTAGGCTATAGTAACCTTATAATTTCTAATATTTTTTATACTCTAACGGAACTTATTATATACCTTCTTTCGCTTATTAAAGGAGTGTCTAGTTAACCAGTAATTTAGCTTCTTATATACGTAGCACTTCTTCTAGTAATTACTTTAAAATAAACCTCTATAATAACCTCTATAATTGCCTTATAGTTAACATTAATTATACCCTTTGCTGTATTCCCTACTATGGCTACTATATATTCAGTTAGTCTAGTTATAATCATATTAGTCAGAAATACTTAGTTAGGTAGGGTTTTTGGTATAGAACTATTAAGATTCTTATATTTATATCGCAGTACCTATAGTAGAGAGTAGCTTGGCATATACTCCTTTAAACGTATCCACAGGTTTATATAGCGCTAAATTGCACTTAGGAACGCTATGGCAGGTTAGGATAACCTAGTCCCTTAGGCTATTTTTATTTTAGTAAGTTTTAGTAAGGCCACGTTAGATTTTCTAGAGTTTATTAAAGAGTAGTTAAAGGCACTCTAAATAAGTCTTTGTTAAGTTAGAAGCGATAACTCTTTAGAATATAGTCTCCCGCTATTTAGATATATAAAGCTAGCAATTCTTATTAGTCTTAAAGTGGGCTCTAATAAGCTAAAGCATTATATTAAAGCTATAGTTTCTACCTATAATATAGTTATAATAAAATGTTGCCGCCCGTCCCTTTAATATAACTAAGAAAGTATAATAAAACTAGTAGCATTAGATTCCGACTGTTAGGCCATAGAGACGCACTGGCCGTAACCGGCTTAGCGTAGGCGAGGCGCAGGCGAGACGCCTACAAAACGTAGTTGCCCCGCTTTAGAGAACAGCAGAATTCAGTTCTACAGTTCTACTTCATCAAGAACCAGATGCTTATTTGCATTCCGTTACTGTTGTCACGTTACTACATACCCTAAGGACCTTGGCGTCCTAACACCGACCTTGCTATAGCAGTTATAAAAGACCTATAGTTTTATTCTGAGTATATTATACAGTTCTCCTCTAAACTTCTTCTTCTTATCTAAATATACCTTTATCAGATTTATAACTTCTTATAGTAGAGGCTTACTGGTTAGCTGGGGTAGAGGAGCTAAAGGCGGTAGAGGTAGAGAAAAAGTACCTCTAGGTAGGAGAGCACCTCTAGGTGGGAGAGCACCTTTAGGTAGGATAGTAGCGTTCTAGGGGTTTTATTCCGAATTAAAGTTGCCTTTTAAAGAATATGGGTTAGTTTTAGGTTTCTATAGTTAATATATAATCTTAGCTTTTATCTATACTAGTTCTTCTATACTAATAATAACGGCCTAGATATTACTAGTAATTAGGTTACTGTTTTTAGTAATATATACCCTATTCCTATAGAGAAAGTCTTAAAAATCCTAAATAATATTAATATTGCCAAGTGCCTAGGTGTTGGCGGTCTATCCTATAAAATCCTCCCTAAAATATTCCCATAGCTATAGATCGGCGTAGTGTCTACTTTAGTAGAATATAATATAGTATAAAAGAAAGCCGTTAACTTGTTTTGCGGTATAAGTTATTATATTAATAGTAAATTCGTCCCAATCTTTATTAATAAGTTTTACGTATAAAGCTACCCCTAGTAGTAAGGAGTCTTCCCAGTTATTTAAGGTAGGCATAGCTATATTTTTGGGGGGAGGGAAGTATTATTAGGGTAGGGATTATCGTTTAGTACGCGTTTGTTGTTTAGTATGCGTTCGTAACGTGTATTTGCAATTATAGGGCTTAGGACTAGTTCTAGCCTTAAATCGCGAAGACTTATAAAGCGTATTGTTCTGCGTAATAGACGCAAGAATCTATAATCTAGGAAAGGCTTAGGACTAGTTCTGGCCTTTAGATCCTTAGATTCGTGGAAGAGTTCTATTTAAGGTTTAGGACCAGTTCTGACCTTAAAAGATAGCTTCCTCTAGCACGAGTAGCACTGGTACAGTGGCTTGTCTCTTCTTGGTGGAATACCTAGCTGTTCTGTAGTATAATAGTAAAGTTAACCACTGATTAGTGTTGGTATTATAAGGTGATATCACGTAGCTATAGTTCGTAGATAGTATGATGTTGTTGTTCTATATATTCTCATTGGAATGAGGAAGGGCGAGGAGCCTAAGACTCCTCGCCACGCTAGTGCCGCGGCGTCACGTAACGACCGCTTGCCTTATTCCCGACAATAATATACCCAAAAATCTAATAATCCGATTTAGAATAAATACGGAAAGTAACGATAGTAAGGCAATAAAAACGGCTTACTAGGAGTATATAGACCTTAAGGATATAATAATAGAGGTAGAGACTAAAATTACTATAAAGTAAGGATTAGTAATAGGGGTTATAACTTTGTTATATAATATATCTATTACTTTATAAAATAGAGGGAGAGGTATTTAAACGGGACTAAGTAAGTATAGGACTACTAGTACTAACCCACTACTTAATAAAAGCAAAAGGCTAATGGCTTAATATTTTTAAGATAAGATAAGAGCAACCTAAAAGTCTAAAAGGTAGATTAGGGTAGCAGCTTAGTATTTTAGTAAGCGGATAAGTATAAAACAAAGTTTCCTAGGAATTTAAGATTTTAATAACAAATAAGGACTAGTATACTAGGTAAGTATAGTACCTAGCCTATAGATTAAAAAAGTCAATACTATAATTAAGAAATTTAAGAATCTTAAGGATTTATTAGCTAGACGTAAACTAGAAGAAGACTAAGTATAGTAAAATCTCTTTAATATAATACTGTTTATTCGGCCGAGCGTATTATAATACCAATAGTATTATTATATTAAGAGTTATATATAGGGTAAATAAGCAAGAAAAAGAGGAGCTTTATACCTAAAAAGATTTAGGATATCTACCTCGTGGGCCAAATAGGGCCCTCTCCTATATAAATTCTCTACTAGTTATACCGATATTAGTAGTAAGTGCTTAACGATATCGTCAAAAGTTAGATTATCGTAATATTACACCAAAAATGCTTAATTAAGGGATGTAGATCGTAATATAGAGGGTATTGTTATATACTCTATATTGTATTAAGGAGATTTTACTATAGGATTTAAAGAACAAATTATAGCGTAGTAAGAATAAAAAGGGTACTAAGGGTTTATAATACTAGTATACTTAAGGGATAGAGCACCTATACAAAAAGTTACTAATAGGCTAAGGGTAGGTATACTAAGTGCTAAGTAGCTATAAGAACTAGAATAAAAAGAACCTAGGGAGCGGTTTAAACCCTTTAACTAGGTTATATATATTAGCTAATAAAATAATAGTATACTATTAATATATACCTTTATATATAACTTATTAACTAAGTGGTATCTTAAGCTCGTAAAATAAGGCCTTATTATACCCGTTAAAATCTCACCGTCACCCGCCAGAGTTATAAATATATTGGTATTCCGTTATTATCACGCCTGCGCACACGCAGTACTGCCTTCGAAATGCACAAGTCAAGTACAAACAGAGCCTGTTGCTGATCTAGGAATATCCCTGGAGCAATATACAGGCGAACGGATTATTAGAATACCTAGGGAAAGCTACACGATGCTAGTCTCGAGTAATTATCAACACCAACTCGGGTTTTTACACCCCAATAGACCGGCGAGCTATGTTCTCGAATAGGGACGAAAAAGGCGCTATGAGACTCGACAAGTTATTCTTCAACTCCCGTCTGTGCGGTCCTTTTCTTTAGATACCGTATTGAAGGCGACCACCAGAATGCTTGGAGGGCCCGCGAGCTACGTAAACCCCATAGGATAGCATTGTAAACACCCCCCGTTTACTGGAAACTTCGCGAAGCCATAATTGGAAGATACGCTGAGAATAGGGGTTATCAGTACCTAAAATGGTTCAGTTGTCAGGCAGAATACAGTTGCGGGAGTGTTTAGATTATGCCTCTCCAGCCTAAGGCCGAAAGATGTCCGGCTCCAAAGCGCCTATGGTCAGACTGCCCGGCCTTGTGTACTATCTAGCGCGTTTCCCTCTAGCATAGAGCAGCCCCAGCGGGTAGGTACAGTGGTTATATATGATAGATATGGGTTATCTAGTGTGCTACAATACAGTGCTCTGGCAGAAATTCTAGCATGCTTGTTGACAACCACATCGGATAGTTAGAGACAAATCTGCGATTAATGAAAGCGAGATAGAAAAGTTTTATGACAGGTCTAAAACCACCCGCCCCTTCAATTTCCCATCGAACATTTCCTGGAACACATCCGTAAGTTTATCTATTTTCTCGAAACGGAAATGCGTCTTTACGACGCCTCGAGCCTGCATTTCACATCAGCACAGTACCACAACCCTCAAAAATCGAAGGAGCAGGTAAGAGATGGAAGGGAATCCTACAGCAAAATCCAAACACTCAATAGCCTCCCTCCGATCACCCACCGCCACCCCCACGATACTGAGCGCCTTGGCGATCATAAGCTGCGGCAACGCGCTCTTGATCGGCACTGGTTCGCCTTCCGGGACGCCCACACAAACCACCCTGCCTCCGAACCGCAGCATATCTAAACTCGACGCATAGGCGGCGTTGTTCGCCGTCAGTATTAGGACGGCGTGGGCGCCGAGGCCGCCGGTAAGCGCTTTGATGGCTTCCGGGATCGACTCGGTGCCTTCGAGCGGGATGAAATGCTCGGCGCCGCAGGAGAAGACGAAATCCTTTTTTGAGGCCGCGTCAACGCCGATTACGCGGTGCGCCATGGCGCGGGAAGAGAGCTGGACTGCTAGATGGCCGAGACCACCGCCGGCGCCTGTATATGAGTATTAGTAGTGAAATGTAGTATATTTGCTGCATAGACTGTTAAGATTGAGAAATCGTGAGGTAGAAGATGTCAGAGCATAGTAACTAGAGAGATCAGAGGAAACACGCACCCAAAATTACCACCCACTGCCCGCTCTCAGCATTGCTTTTACGAAGGGCAGAATACGTCGTTACACCGGCACATAGCATAGGTGCAGCAGAGGCGCTCTCCAGGCCTTCGGGGATGGGAGTTACATAGCTTGCAGGACCAAGCACGTATTGTTGGAATGTGCCTGGAGTGTAGTAACCACTGATTTTCTACAATATATGTCAATAATTGCGGGCTAATAGGCAGAACTCACGTAGTAGAGAACACATACCTGGTTGAAGCAGATTCCATCATGGCCGGAAAGACAAGCAGCTGTAGGGATTCAAGAAAATGGTTAGCGTTGTACTGAATTGCACTAGAATTGGGGTAAGGGCTCGGGAACATACGACAGCTATCACAAATAGCACTGATCCACTTAACACCAACTCTATCTCCAAGCTTGACGGCCGCATTCTCTGTACCTGGACCCATTTTGACAATTTTCCCCACCTATGCCATATTAGTCTCCAGTCCTTGAGCTGAGTCTAACTAGATAACCTACACCTTCATGTCCTCCAACCTGTCCAGGCTGCGTTGGGAACGGAAGACCTGCCCAGCTAGAAACACCCCCGCAATTGGCATCAAATTACTATTTTTTAGGAGAGAAAATGGAAATCTAAAGTACCTATTCATCATCACTCCGATGTCTGAATGGCAGACGCCTGAATGGGTCCTGTAAGTCAACCATATTAGCAAATAGCCTATACCACAACAGCAACAGTGAAAGCGAAGAAAAACTAAACATACAGGTTAATCAAAACCTGGCCCGGTCCCGGCTCCGGCGTCTCTAGCGTCTCAACCTTCGTCGAGATGCTGCCCGGCTTGTCATACACCGCCGCCTTATACGTCTTAGGAATCTCGACTTCCGCCATATTGCTTAATGCCAAGTCCTCAAGTTGTGCACGAGAAACGCGTAAGTATACAGGGTAGTGCTGGACAACGCGCCGTCACTTAAGCTCCAGATCCAGATCCAGAAAAACAGCAGAAGCTAGGAACATAAAGCTCGAAAACAAAGAGCCACCCACCAAGGGCTTCCCCACCCTACATATCTCTCCGCGCCCTCGTCCGCGCCGCCCTCGTCCCACCTACCCGTGCCACCAAGACTGGCAGCACCAATTGTAAGTCCTTGCTTGCCTCGGCCATCTACCCTGGCCCTACCGCCCCTCTCTGCGGGGAAGCTCGCGCCACGCACAGCGTGTCGGGCGGCCTAGAGACTACGGAACGCAATTGTGGGGATTCGCGATCTAACGGACATCATGCCGATAGTGACATAAGCTGACTCGACTTTGACCGAGGCGTGTTCGTTGCTTCCGATATGCAGGTAAGAATGGCGGCGGCTGAGGGGTAGAGCCAAGACATGCGCGGAAGTGAGAGGATCGGTCATGTGATTTCATTCTCAGTGGGAGAGAAATAGATGTGAAGTTCTACGACTAAAAAAAGAAAAGGAGCTGATATTTCAGCGTAACTCCCGGCATGGCCGTGTGAGGTTAGCTCTGCAGAGAGTATTTGATAATCCGAACGAGTGCTGTATCTCTCTATCCAGTATCAACCGAGCCTCAAGACATGCATGTCCCGGACCGAGGAGACATTCTGTATTCGTATTCACAGCAAGGATACAGATATTGCGTTTTTATTTTTGAACCTTTTCAGCGATAACTAAAATATGACTGAAACTGTGAGGCGTAAACTGACCTCCATTTTGTGAAGTCAATGCCAGAGAAACCATAGTTACGGGTCTAGCCGTCCCAAAACAGACAGCCATTCCCGCGTTTCCCATACATTTACTATAGCGAGTTTGAGAAAAACTCCTAGAGTTTTTCATCTTGCGTAAACTTATCTTGAATTCATTTCTCTTTACGCGCCAACCTCCACCATCGCACCTAACGCCCGCTCAACGTTCAGCCAGCTATCACCAAACTGCTCAATTGCATCCTGAGCTTTAGGCACTCCGATCAGCACAATGCCTCTTGGTACGACCACATCCTCAATGCCAAAGCAGCCGAACGCAACCACTTTCTTCAGACTTGGGCAACTCTTAAACATGCCAGCGACCACGACTGTATCGACAGTCGTACAGAATGAAACATTGATTTCCTCAAGGCATAGATATTGCTTCTGACCATCAAAGACATCAGAGAAGGCGGAGTGCGTTATATGGCGGCAGCTGGCAACGCCTAACCGCTCGACCTTGGATCCAGAATGCGCCATCAATGCCTTGAACCCAGCAGACGCCAGGCCAATAGGGTCTTCCGGTCCTTCCGGGTTGCTATTATCTATATCTCTATTGCTACTGAGATCCACAAATCGAAGAGGTGGGTTCGCCCAGTCGGTGAAGAGAGCGACGAAGTCCACGTCGGTACAGTAGTCATTTTCTGTAAAACGGAACTTGGATAGATTCCGACACGTGTCGTGGATTGCGGCGAGGACATTATCTGAAGCATCGAGGAATCTCTCGAGTGATAGAGTGCGGAGCTTGGAGCCGGCCTGTCCAATGAGATTGACGAGACGCTCCCCGGGAATCTCCTGGTTGAGCTGGAGAGAGAGGTGCTCAAGCTTCTCCAGCCTAGCAATCGCATCTATGGCTTCCACGCCCAACTGGCAACAACGCTTGAACTTCAGGCGAGAGACATTCGGACAGAACTCAACCATGGCTTCAACAGCCTGATCGTCAAAAGCCGCGTCTAGCCATTCTAACTTGAGTGTTTCAAGTTCCTTAGCACGGCGAACGAATATTTCGACCCATTTGTCGTTAGTGACGAGATTGGCGCTGTAAAGTTGGATATGCTTGAGTTTGGTCGCTTTCTCGAGCATGTATTCCACGTTTTCATCTTTGAACTGACAGCAGTTTCGAAGGGAGAGCTTCTCTACATAAGGAACGATGGCGAACATCTGTCGGTAATTTTCAGTCTCCAGATCTTCTATATATTAGCAGTTTTCCTTTTAGTGATCAGACGCAAACCTACTAGCACACTCGTGTATTGCAACCGTGTCTAAATCTGGCCGCAAGAAAAGATCTAAGGTTCTAGGATTCATGACTCGATTCTTCGAGAAGATCTCGCTCAAACGATCTAGAACGGTATCCGGGAGATCTCCAAACTCCTCGATGTCGTGATGGTGTTGGGCAACCTTCTCAATACACAATTGTTGTAGAGTCTTCGCTCCCTGGGTAACAATGCCGTCTAGACGATTGCTTTCAATTTTACGTCGCCTCTTTCCGGTTGCGGGTTTCCTGGCTGCCCTCTCGGCAGCCTTTGAGTCCTTGGCCAGCTCTTTCCCGCAAGGCGTACACACCAAACCTCCATCCGGACCAGCCTTGCTATACGGTGTCACAGTAAACCGCTTGCTGCAGATCTCGCAGTTTTCCAACTGGCCAGGAAGCGGCTTGGCCTTTGCGTACATATCGCCCAGCTCATTATAGTCTTCGTCGTCCTCGTCATCGGAATCATCACGCTTTTTCTTTTTTGACGCCTTGCGCTTCAGCTCCTTGCCTTTCTTGGCTTTTGCTATAGCCTCCTCCTGATTCCGCTTCCGCTTCTTAGACCGTTCTGCCGCTTGTGCTACTAACTCTGCCTGTTCAGCCTCCTCCCGTTCAATTTGCGCCTGATCGGCCGGGACTTCACCGTTTGCCGCATCGCCTTCTCCATTTCGGTCAGCGGCTTGCTGGGCACGTTGGCGGTAGGAATCGCGGATTTCTGCTGCCGAGATATTGTTGGCCTAATGTGAACATGGACATATTAGTTTTTAAAAGGTTGAAGGAATGGGTTCGAGGTAGTTAGCTTGACAGCTTGGCCAGGACCAGCTGACCCTAGCAATAGAAGGAAAATTACTTACAGCTAAGAAATCCGTCAAAGCCGAATGCCTGCAATCGCAAAAGGTCAATCAGGTTCCTCTATTATGCTGTAATGAGAAGGAGGACATACGGGCCGCGAATACGATTGCCAGCTCGTCTGCCAGACCTGTTTGATGGAAATTGTCAGCTTCCGTAGAAATCCAGTCACGGTCATCATAACTCACATCCTTTCTATATGAGTACAAACACGAACTTAGATAAAAGCAGAATGCGGCGAAGCGCGAAACGAGGCTGTCTAGGGAGACTGACGGATAAGGGCGACGAAGAACAAACGATCAGAGGGGCTTTCTTCCTCGCGTCGCGAAGTCAGGTGGCAATTTAGCGGGCACTTTAACCTCGGAAAGGAATGGTGTACTTGGCCCACCCCTTTTCCTTTCTAACGTTCATCTACATACAAGTAGAGAGCCATAGGGTTTTATAATGAATCCACAAAATAAGTGTACAATTTGAATGATTTTTACTTAAGTGTTTCACGGCTACTTTCACTTTCAATTACTTACAGCATCAGTGTTCCGCACGGTCAAATGTCAAATATTCAAGTAAATTCCTATCGTGATCATAATTACCATCGAGTTTCAGGTTAAAGAGACCAATTTTGGAAGACCAAAGGATGTCCGCGAAGCATCGCAGCCAAATTTATAATGCCCCAGAAGACAGTGCCTGTCACATTATGTCATAAGTGTCCACCCTTTAGAGGACAAGAGTGCTCAACCCAGTTCTGTCCGAAGAAGAGGAGAACCGACGGAAGTCCAGCCTGCTGTAGTGCCCTCAAGGAAATGCGAGAGCACATCATTGCAGAACTATTCATCAGAGATCGGTCTCACTATCATCGCTGTCCGTATCGTCGTCCTTCTTTTTCCACTCGTCATCAGAGTCGCTTTCATCCTCATCCTCCGGTTCAGGCTTAGGGGGTTTCTATGCTTCAATTAGCTTAGATGGATTAAAAAAAAGTAGAGGACTTGTACGTATGCCGGGATCTTTGCCCATCCACCTCTCCCTGTTGTCGTGTCTGACTGCTCCGTCACGTTTGTAGTAAAGGACAGTGAGGATCCGGCTGTGGAGGGTGCATGGCTTGTCGAACGGCTAGGGTGGCCGTAGCTTTTTGGATCAAAGCCACAGATGGTAGATGATCCTTCGATGATGCTATTGGCATTGGAGGAAGACGCTAGTGAGCTGGACTTCCATGACTTGGTCTTTTGCACAGCCCAGCTACTTCCACCTAGGGCGACTCCATTCCTATTTCCTGTCCCGTCTTTACGACTGACTTCTTCCCAGGTGTTAAACTCATTTTCAGTATCGTCGTCGGTGGTTGACTCGTTGGAAAAATCTGTAAGTTTAAGGTTCCCGATCCCCACTCCTCCACCCCACTCTCCTTCCTGTTAACCATTAGTAGGCAGTCTGGACACCAGTCTGCAAATGAAATAAGTGTACGCACATACTCGGAGGCAACAGAGCCTCCCAGCTCGTAGTTGGCGTAGTAGGAATCGCATTCAGAAATAACGGCGGCTTCAGGATTGTCATATTTGCTTTCGTCAATCGGTTCCATATCGAGCTGCTCCTGCATACAATTCATACATTTCTGACCGGACAGCAGATTAGCACCACCGAAGTCCAAAGCGTAAGAGGTTGTTTTACAGCATGATCAGGTCTGCTTCGCTGAGCTTTGGCAAATTCTTCCAGGCCCTTCGTCTCACCGCACATGAAGCATTCGAGCTCCACAACTTGGCCGCCAGTGCAAGCGCGACAGTTGATGGTGACACTGGCATTGATGCTCCTGTGGTATTTGTAGCGAGCGTCAGCAAGCTGTTTGTTCGAGAAATTTGGCTGAAATTTCCACTTCCGGCAACGACCACACTTGATCCTATCATGATAGCAATTAGCAGTGAACTTTCATTATTTGGGAGATGGTCCGAAGCCTTTATTGATTTGATCACTTGTCAACAATGTTCCGATCGGAGGATATAGCGGGACGTAATTCCCTGGCTTGGTGTAGTGTTGGAGGACTATCTTGAAGTAAACGTACTTGTCAGGAAGCTTGATCGCTTTGACACTGGACAAGAAATATCAGCAAAGCCTAAGCTCAAAGCTTTGTCGTTAGCTAATGAGCTATTGACTCACTTATCGGCTGTCAACTCGTTGCATCCACCTGTCATGGCATTCCAGCCTCCCCCTTTAGTTGGCATTATGAAACTTGACGTTATCCGTAATGAGAAGAGATGGCAGTGACGAAGGAGATGTTAGGGTTACTGAGGTGGAGGCTATGAACGAGGAAGTTGGGCAAAGAGAAGTTGGGCAAAGAGAAGTCGGGCGGAAAAGTTGGCCGTGACTTGCGGTGAACTTGTCTTGATTTGGCCTACAGGCAACCGAAATTGTGATGCGAGTCATTAATGATCAATGTGAAATTGCCTGAACTGGTGCTTAATTCTGGCCTAGGAGGGTTTTTGTAGCCAGAAGCGATAATGAATGAGAGGTGCTGCAGCTAGAAGCAAGATATGGCTAAGAAAGAAAGTCAGCCCTACCGTCCGATACTCAAGCAGTAGGCGGGAGGGTTTCTTAGGAAGGGAGTGTTACATGTGGATGTTTAAATTTTCCTATTGTGGTGAAGAAGCAAACATTTTCGAGGCAGGTACCAGTACACCAACCATTCCGCCTCTTCACTGAACACTCTAAGGCTACCTATGCCGGGCATAAATCAAAGAATGCCGTAGAACGAGCTATGTCGCAACTTAAAACATTTATACAGCATTATGACGGAACTTCAAACATGCAGATAAACGAGTTATACTAATTTGGCTCTATCAGGTTATGGCGTAGTTTAATATATAATTTATTGGGCTATATTAGAGAGTCACAGAGCCTGAATTGCCTTTCACGACTAGATATATGCCATACATTTAAACACACAGATTCACGAGTGTTACATTAATCTACATACCTCGAACAGGACCTCACTCTAATCCAAACAATACTCCATACAGTAGCAAAATCATCCACACACCATAACTCGCATTCCTATGATGTCCCCTTCCAGATTAACGACCCGTTAATCCACTTATTTGTAGGCTGCGGATCGCACCTAAATACATAAGAAAGGTGAGCCCAATCCTGATTATACTTATTGGGGTTTAGAACGACTCTGCTTAATATAGTAACGTTAAGCTCCGGTAGAGTTATTCCTTCCTTATACTCCCTTTAAGTTAACTTTTGCGCGGAGGCCTCCTGCTTCTATAGATCTTTAGATTTTAATTAATCAACGTCTTACTAACTAAGGACTCTGCCTCTACTAAGGAGTCGCCTACTTAACTTCTTGTTAATATAAAAGCTTTAATATTTCTTATTTTCTTCTCTTTGGATATAGGAGTCGGTCGCAAAGCCTATTAAAGCTTTAAAAAGCTTTCTAAGACACCGCCAAGTTGGGGTCTTAAGTAGGCCATTAAGTCGCGCGGTTGTTAATTCGTTAATTTAATTATATAGAGATTCAATTTCCCTTATGGTCCTTAATATCTTTAGAGTGCGTAAAGTAGTAGGTATATTTAATTCCTCTATATCTTGGCTTTTAGGGAGCTCCATATAAGTAAGGGTCTATAAGACGGCAGTAGGGTTATAAGGTAGAAGGCCTATAGCTTTCCAGGCACTGCAGATTATATTAGGAGTAAATGCCTATATACGCGCCTTCAGGTAAAGCTTAGAAAATATTCCTTATTAACGCCTAAGTAACCATATTAATAAAAGTCATCTACTTACTTCCCATAGTAGTGGTCTAAAACAACCCACATCTAGTGGTTGAAGCTTATAAGTTAAATAAGGTGGTAAAGCCACTAGGACAATCTTTCGCGCAAGCGTATACTTAATAAATTGCTAGGTAAGGTGGCTTAAATAATTATCCATTAAAAGCAGACTATATTGCTATATTCTACTGTTAGAATCTTCTATAAGGTGTCTTCTATACTTATTATAATATTTAATATAATATAGGCCTAAGAAGTTCTCTATCTACCCACTAGGGGAGGTAGCGTATGTATATTAGCAAAGGCCCTTATTTTACTTACTAATTTAATACTATCCTTTCTAGTAGCATTACGCCTTCTAAATTAAGAAGGTAGGTAGTAGAGAGCCATCGGCACTAATCGTCTTAATTATATACACTGACTTATAAAAGCCTGGCTATATAACTGTTTAATTTTTTAACCTTTCCCTATATATCTTACCCAATATAATTACTTAGGCCACTGCTGCGAGGCCTAGCATTACTCCCTTCTTATTAAAGTTGTAAATAAATTTTAAATGCTTAACTTAATATCGCTTATAAACAGTATAGAAGAACTTAAACTAGTTATATATAACTACTAGTGTCACGGGACGGGGGTAGTGGCTACAAGACGTATATATTCGAGGAGTCTATAAGACGTTACGCAATCGATCGTAAGGGTCGAGGGCGTAAGGAGGTGATATACCCACGCGTAGCTGACGTAAGTTATACGCAAGGTGTACGCGAGAGCACGGGGCTCTCCTATAGAGGCCCCTATGATTGGGTTCCGTAACACTACCCCCCCCTCCTATTAAGGTGGAGCCCCGGCGACGCTATAGTTACTATATATATATAGGGGGAACGCTTAGGGTATAGAGAAGAAGAAGAAATATTATTATAGGTGTAACGGACTTATATAGATACTTCTAACTTAGGACTTATAGGTTGCTGCTTATGCTAGGGTACTAAGCTATAGAGGGGGAAGGAGACTGTTAGAGACTTAGTAAGGTATAAGGGGGTCGCTAAGGCGCTAGTAGTAGGTAAGCTAATAGCGATTTTCTATCTTAGGGATGGAAAATCCTAATTAGCTGGCTTCTCCTTAGCGTCTAAAATCTAACCAATTAGACAACTTTAACCGCCGGTTAAAGTTCCTAGACATCTTAATATTTTCTGGTTACGTAATCGTACTTTACGGCAATCTGCGGCAATTTAATAGTAATTTGCCCTTACGTGGTAATATATAACGGTTTAACTCTATAAGGGCTCCTATAAAGGATTAGGCACAAAATCTCTGCTTAAGCCCGGTTTCTGTGGGTTTATATAGTAAAAATCGCTAATTAGATCCTTTGCATTCTTAAAGTCTTCCTATAGTTGCCATTCCGGCTAATCTATATTAAATCCTATATAGGTGGCTTTATAGTAGAGCCGCCGTCCTCTACCTTTGCCAAAATATTTAGAGTTAATAATTTATTTAATAGTCTACTCCTTATAGTCCTTGTTCCCGTTCTTATCTTAGATTAGTATTAGTAGGGGTTTAGACTATATTTGTCCTAGTAGAGGGTTAGGCTAGTAAAGGTGTAGTAGCTATAGGTAAAACATAGGCTATACCCCATAGGTAGCTAAGGCGGGTGGGAGCTCTAGTTTATATATAGCTCCCCTATTAATAACTTATTTAATTTAGTAGGGGCCGAGGTTCTTGTAATTAAGTGACTTTATAGGCCTCTATATAGAGATATTGCGTATATCTAACTATACCTAGTTGCCAACATGTATCTTAGGTAGTAGTATTCTATAATAGTTGGCAAAGTAAGCCTGTTTTACTTAGGCCTAGGCCATCTCTCCTTTGTAGTAGTTAAGCAGATCTTTTATATAGTCTGTATACTAATTAGTAAGTAGCATCTTAAGGCGTTTTTTATATAGCAGTTTCTTATTAATAGGCTCTAGTGGCTCTATACTGGATTATAGGTAATAACCTTTATTTATAAAGAATAGGGTAAGTCCTATAGTGGCTAAGATATAGTTATTTGCTACAAATTTACCTAGCGGAAGGTAGTCTACCTAGTTATCCTAACTATAGGCAACTACCTATTATAAATACGCCTTTGTATTAGCGTTAGCGTTTTCTAGTTATCCAGTAGTTTTATAGTAAAAGGATATAGATATCTTAACGGAGATACTAAGGTGTTAGTAGATCCGCCTCTATATATTAGAGTCAAATTATATACCTTAGTTAGACGTAATAGAGTTAGGTAATCTATGTAGTTGGTAAACTTTATAGAGAAAGGCATTAACAATATTGCTAATAGCTACGCCTTTAGTTGGGACGTAGTGGCGTTCTTTTATAAGTTGGTATATTATTATAAGGATGTTCTTATAGGTTCGGCCATATTATTTATAAGGTAGTAGGTTAATAATAAAATCTATAGCGATATCTGCCTATTAACGTATAGGTACTAGTAGAGAGTATAGTAGTCCTTGGTACTTTATATAAAATGCTTTAGCATGCTTATAACTATAGCAGGCGCTTATAAAGTGTTTAACTAAGTTAATATCACAGTGCTATAATGCTAATAGGCTGAATAACTACATTGTGGTATAAAGAGGAGAAGGAGGTAAAAGGGGGTATTGTATATAAACAGTAGGGGCAGCCGCCAAGGCGCTAGTGGTGGGCC
>Ga0307507_10003627_pt1 | contig 29316 bp, 30 predicted proteins | sample 7_EM_MG_FD_207223 | JGI IMG/M metagenome (GOLD analysis project Ga0307507, IMG submission 207223) | Populus trichocarpa ectomycorrhiza microbial communities from riparian zone in the Pacific Northwest, United States - 7_EM | ecosystem: Host-associated > Plants > Roots > Unclassified | place... | reverse complement strand
TTCAGTAGGTTTGTGCCTATCTAACGTACCCTATTTGGGTTCCTTTTCCTCTTATTACGCCCCTCTTTATACTCATTGCCTCCTTCTAATTCAATTATCTTCTTAATATGTTCTGGTATCCTCTCTATCCATTCTTGGATCTTCTTTTGTGGCAAGTCTTTCCATGCTTTTAGCCAATCCTTCTTTATTTGCTCCTTACTTATTGCTGTACCATTGTCACGGGACGGGGGCAGTGGCTACAAAGCGTATGTATTCGAGGAGTCTACAAGACGTTGCGCGATCAATCGTAAGGGTCAAGGGCGTAAGGAGGTGATATACCTACGCGTAGCTGACATAAGCTGTACGCGAGGTGTACGCGAGAGCACGGGGCTCTCCTATGGACCTGTAGTGGGGTTCCGTAACACTACCCCCCCTCCTATAGAGGCGGAGCTCCGGCGACGCTGTGGTTACTATATACATATAGAAGGGACACTTAAGGTATAGAAAAGAAGAAAAAAAAAGGGGGGTATCGCTAAAGGCTTAAAACAACGTTATATAATAAGGCTTGGCATCTAAAAATCCGACTAATTAGATAACTTTAACCGCCGGTTAAAGTTCCTGGACATCTCAACGATATTCCGGTTATATGATCGCATTTTGCCGCAATCTAACGGCAATCTAACGGCAATTTGCCCTTATGTGGCAATGTACAACGGTTTAACTCTATAAGGGCTCCTATAGAGGATTAGGTATGAAATCTCTGCTTAAGCCCAGTTTCTGTGGGTTTGTGTAGTAAAAGTCGCTAATTAGATCCTTTGCATTTTTAAAGTCTTTCTATAGTTGCCATTCTGGCTAATCTATATTAAATCCTGTGTATATAGCTCTATAGTAGAGCCGTTATCCTCTACCTTTGCCAAAGTATTTAGAGTTAATAATTTGTTTAATAGTCCACTCTTTATGGTTCTCGTCTTCGTTCTCATCTTGGATTAGTACTGGTAGGGGTTTAGGCTATGTCTGCCCCGGTAAGGGGTTAGGCTGATAGAGGTGTAGTAGCTATAGGTAAAATACAGGCTATATCCTATAGGTAGCTAGGGTAGGTGGGAGTTCTAGCTTATATACGGCTCCCCTATTAATAACTCGTTTAATTAGATAGGGGCCGAGGTTCTTATAATTAAGTAACTTTATAGGCCTCTGTGTAGAGATATTGCGTGCATCTAGCCATACCCAGTTGCCAACACACATCTTCGGTGGTGGCGTTCTATAACAGTCAGCGAAGTAGGCTTACTTTGCTTAAGCCCAGGCCATTTCTCCCTTATAGTAGTCGAGTAGATTTTTCATACGGTCTGCATACTAGTCGGCGAGTAGCATCTTAAGGTGTTTTCTATATGGTAGTTTCTTATCAATAGGTTCTGGTGGCTCTATGCCAGATTAGGGATAATAACCCTTATTTACAAAGAATGGGGTAAGTCCTATAGTGGTTAAGACGTGGTTATTTACTGCAAATTTACCTAGTAGGAGGTGGTCCACCCAGTTATCTTAACTATAGGCGACTACCTGTCATAGGTACGCTTTTATGCTAGCATTAGCGTTCTCTGGTTGCCCAGCAGTTTTATAGTGGAAGGATATAGACATTTTAACGGAGATACTAAGGCGTTGGCAGATTCGTCTCCATATATTAGAGTTAAATTGTGTGCCTTAGTTAGATATAATCAAGTCAGGTAACCCATATAGTTAGTAAACTTTGTAGAGAAAGGCGTCAGTAACGTTGCTAACGGCTACGCCTTTAGTTAGGACGTAGTGGCGCTCTTTTATAAGTTAGTATATTATCATAAGGATGTTCTTATAGGTACGGCTGTATTATTTATAGGGTAGTAGGTTAATAATGAAATCTATAGCGATATCTGCCCATCGTTGTATAGGTACTGGTAGAGGGTGCAGTAGTCCTTAGTACTTTATATTAAAGGCCTTGGCGCGCTTATAACTATAGCAGGCGCCTATAAAGCGTTTAACTGAGTCTATCATTTTTGGCTAGAAGTAGTATTGGCTAAGAAGCTTGTAGGTTCCTCCTCTACCTAGGTGGCCGCTTAATCGGAGGTTATAGGCCATTTGGATTAGTTGCCGTTATAGATTTTCTAAGTTAGGGATAAATAGGCGGCCTCTATAATAGAGCCTATTCTCTTTTACTTCTAAGGCTGCCATATCAATCTAGCCTAAGCTTTGGAGGTTAGTAGGCAGTATACAGGCGCTAGCGGTCTTTGCGGCAATAAGTTAATATAGTAATGGGTTAACAGAGGTGTTATATACCGTAGTAATAAGCTTGTTGGTTTTGGGAGGTAACTCTAGTTCTATGGTATAAAGCTAAGGTATAGTTAGCTCTATTATAGGTAGTATGCCTGGGGCCAAATTTTGTGCTTTTAGGATCGTCTGTTGTTGGAATTAATTATAGGGGTTATCTTTAGACTAAGAAAGGTCTTATAAGCGGCGTATTAGGCTATTAGGCTTAGTACCTTATACTCCTAGTCTATATACAATTTTAAAGTTGAAACTAGAGAGGAACTTATTCTAACATACTTGGCGTCGGTTTAGCTGCTTCATAGTTATAAAGTACTTAAGGTTGCAATGGTCCGTAAGGACTTTAGTTAGCTAGTTAGGCTCTACTAAGGAGAGTTCTAGTTGGAATTCTTTAAACGCTTATACAATTGCAAGGAGTTCTTTGTTATAGATCTCATAGTTACACTCTTATAGTATAAGCTTAGACGAGTAGAATGTGACTAGGTAAAGAAGACCATTATTACCTATCTAGGAGAGGACGCCTGCGTTAACGTGGTCTAAGGAGTTGGTTTTAAGATAGAGTTATTATCCTGGTATAAAGTAAGCTAGAATAGGTGCTTTGGTAAAGGCATTTTTAAGGTCTTAGAACGCCTTCTCGCATTTAAGCGTCTAGGTAAAGCATAGGTGCGTTTTTCTTCCTTTTACAGAAAGGCCCTTCGTTTGTATTATTGCTATAAATAGTGCTACTACGCCTAAGAAGTTATATATGAATTTTTAATAGAAGTTAGCGAAACCAAGGAAGGCTTATACATCCTTAATATAGTTAGGGGCTTGCCATTTGGTAATTATACATACCTTCTTAGGGTCTATATGGACACCCTTAATAGTAACAATTAGTCTAAGGTATTTTACTTCTATAACTGAGAATTCGCATTTTTTTAAATTAATATAAAGCCCTGCGTCCCTAAGGCGCTATAGGACTTTTCAAACGTGTTTAGTATGCTTAGAAGGGTTATTGCTATAAATAAGTATATCGTCTAGGTACGCAGAGTAGAAGTTATTAAGGTAGTCCCGTAAGGCGTTATTAATGTAGCTTTGGAAGGTGCCTGGGCCGTTACATACACCAAAGGGCATAACGGTATATTTAAATTGGCTGAAGCGCGATGCGAATACGGTTTTCCATTTGTTACCTTCCCGTATTTAAAGATAGTTAAAGGCGGCGATAATATTAAGCTTAGTATAAATTTTAGCTTAACTAAGCCGCTTAAGGGTCTTACGTATAAGCGGTACTAGGTATTAGTTTTTAATTATAATAGCGTTAAGTCCTCTATAGTTAACGCAGAATCGGATACCTCCTCCTAGCTTCTTAGCAAGAAGGATAGGGGCGGCTACTAGTAATATACTAGGACGAATAAATCCTTTATTAAGGTGCTTGTTAATATACTTTTTTATAACTAGAAGTTCGTCTTTTAATATTAGGTAAAATCTCTTATAAGGTAGCATTTTTCCTTATTTAATGTTAATGGCATAGTTATTAGGTTAATGTAGGGGGAGTATATCTGCGCCCTTTTATAAGCACATATCGGTAAAGTCATAGTACCTCTTAGGGAGGAGCTTGCGGAGTTCTTTATTAGTAAGTCCTTTTTTAAGCTTTATAAACTTCTTAAAGTCTAAAGGTGAAAGTCCGTAGAGTTCTATAGGGGCGTCGTCTTCTAGAAGGTTAACTATGTCTATTCTATTACTATAGAGGATGTGGTCCTGTTCTTTATTAAGCTTATATAATCGTAATCGGGAAGCTACAGTAACGGTCCAGCCTTTCCTATATGCTATGCGGTAGAAGGCCAGGGCACTTGCGTAGTGGTAGTTAGTTATACGTGGGGTAATAAAGGGTTCCTTAGGTTGATATCCTAGGGAGTAAATAGAGGCGGCTAGGCCATGCCCTAGGCAAGTCTCTCTACAGTATTTAGAGTTAAAGGTTACTTCTCTCTTCTTCCAGTTAATAGCGGGGTTGTGTTATTCGAGCCAGTTCATTCCAAGGATAATAGGGTAGTTGGTAAGTAGTATAATATAGGCCTAGAGTTCTTCCTGGTGCCCATTTATATCTAGGTAGAGTTATGCCATATAGGTAATCTTCTGTGCGGTACAGCTACCGTTAGCAAGTTATAGGGCGCGGGCTTTAGTAAGGGGTAAGGTAGGTAGATTATAAGTACGTACAAATTAGATATTTACAAATTTATTAGTAGCTCCGCAATTAATTATAGAACGGCTTTTGTATTATTTTTTAGCAGTAGTTCCTATTATAGGTAAAACTATCTGTTTCCGTCCATTTATCTTTATTAAGTTATCTATTAAGTAAGCCAATATATAGATCCCTCCGTTATTAGGGCGTCCTAACCCGTGACTTAAAGCTAGCACTTAGCGTTTTCCGCTTCCGTATCTAACTCTACCGCTGTTGCTACGTCTTCGTCTTATACGGTAGTGGTGCGTAGCGACATATTTAGTGTTTAGGGTATTAGGCTAGGTGTTAGGCGGCGGCTACTAAACCTAGCTATTAGGCAGTTTAGGTTATTATAATAACAGCCTTCTTAACGGCATCTATAGCAGTATCCTAGCTTCTGGAGTAGCTCGCGCTCTCCGTCTAGGAGTTTTTATGGAAAGGTTGGTATAGAGAAATTAATATTGGCTCTAGTAGTACTTAAGGTAGTAGGCGTTGGTAGCTTAGTATATATAGGTTTAGTAGGCCCGGAAGGCTTTTATAGAGAGGTCTTTAGGCAAGGGTTAGCAATAGTAATCTAATTTAGTTATTATTTAGTCTTCCGTAGAGCTGCTACCATATTATAAACATTGTTGTAGCTGTGGCTGGCGGCTACGTAACTAAGGTAATAAGTAACTTTTTTAAGGAGGTCCTCCTGGTCTTCAGTATTATCTTGGGTAAGGGCTCCGGTATATTCCTGGAATTTAACATAGAATTCATTAAATAATTTAGTAGGGCTTATCTTTAGGGTATATAGTTTAGCTCGGCTGGTAGCCAATAGGTTATAGTCGCGGTATATTAGGTTAAGGTTGTTAAGGACTTTTTAGTAGAACTACCACTTTTAGGGGCCGTTTGTCTCCCATTAGACGAAGAGTCTGTTAAATAGTGTACCCTTTATTTGCCCAATGATGTAACCAATCTTAGTGTCTTCTGTAGGGAAAAGGTAGGCGCTCTAGGTTAGTTTCTTACGGATTTATATCTTTTAGTGGCTGTATTCCTTGCGGTCTCCCTAAAAGACTAGGGGATTAGGGTAACATATATTAGACCCTATAGTAGCAGCTTAGGTTTAATCGTTGTGGCTTTTATTATTACCGCTCTGGTAGGGGTTCCCGTTAGGTAAAGCTACTTGGCGCTAATCCTCCGTTAAGCGTTAAGTAGGTAAGGTTGCCGGGGGCGTAGAGACTTAGGTGGCGTTATATGCAATAAAGAGGTATCTAGCGTTATTACAAATATGCTCGTTAAGCTGAGATTATAGGTATTTAATTATGCCCTCTTTTTCAGTAACTATGGCAATAAGTATAATCTTAGCCTTCTTTAACTGTTGGACGTTGCGTTTAGACATATGGAGGTTGTCTTTGGTCTCTTAGCGTGTGTTATCAGCGAGCGCCTTACGGGCTTATAGGTCTTGGATAATATCGCGGTCTTAGGCAGCACGCATCTTAGCTTGTGTAAGCTTTAGGTAGTAGTTCTATAGAAGGCGGTAGTATTTATTAGGTTCTTATACTACCATTTTTACAAATGTCTTGGCGTCTTGTATTTTAATCTTAATAGGTGGTAGTCCTTCCGCTTGCTTGTCCGTAGTTATATAGTCAATAAAGGATGAGACATTGTTGGTATCCCCCTCCTTAGGGGTTAAGGTTAATAAATTGAATTCTCCTGGGATTAATTAGTGTTGTGGATTAAGTATAGGTATTAGGTTATTCTTTAGGTTTAACATAGTAGCTAGTAAGAAATATTGTCTTACTATTGTGGGTTCCTTGGAAGTGTGGAGTAGGGTAACTTGTAGACACGCTGCTTCTGGCAGCGTCTGCAGTATTGCAGAGACGTAGAATTGGTTGTAGGCTGAGCGTCGGTGGTAAAAAGGCGCAACGTAATGTCACGGGACGGGGGCAGTGGCTACAAAGCGTATGTATTCAAGGAGTCTACAAGACGTTGCGCGATCGATCGTAAGGGTCGAGGGCGTAAGGAGGTGATATACCTACGCGTAGCTGACATAAGCTGTACGCGAGGTGTACGCGAGAGCACGGGGCTCTCCTATGGACCTGCGGTGGGGTTCCGTGACAACCATGCTTTGTAGTTTGCCTCTTCATCTAAAACCAAGCTGGCTCTATTATATTTAAATCAGGAGAGTTCGCTGGCTAAAGCATTCTTATAATCTCCTATAATTGATAAACCTTTCCTTAATGCTTATGAGCATGTGGGGATGCGTTATCCTCTTGTATAATTGTACTAGGACGAGAGAGCTTGCACTGCTTTGTAAAGGGAAAGAGCTTCTTCTGTAAGATCTCCTTATAATACTGGTACCAATTAATCCCTCCTTTGCTTGCTTTTTTCTTAAGTTTACTAGTCTTCTCACACCACTTCCACTTTGGCTTCTTTCCACTTATATTCTGAGTAATTTTCATCCTTCTTATTTGTGTAGAAAGCTCCCATTTAAGCTTACACTGTGCCTCTAGCTCTGCATTCACTTTATCTATCTATTCCTTTGCTTCTTTTTTTTCTGCTAGTGTCTCTTCCTCCCAAATATGATAAGGGCCCTTTAAGTTATAGGAGAAACAGCCCCAAAACATAAACTCCTTAAAGTGCTTCCATCGGCGACGAATATAGTGATTATGATAGGCCTCCTCTTCTGTTCGCCAGACGCGAAGCCTCCCTCTTTGCTCTCCCTATGTAACGCTAGTCTTATCTGACTAAATTATATTCTTCTAATCCTTAAGAGTCCAATCTTTATGAGCTAAGCACTAATTGTATTATGCGAGCTTATTCTCCTTTGTAAGACCAGGTTTTTGAGTAGGTTTTACAGGCTTATAGCCTTGGCGGCGGAGGATTCGGTGAATAGAGCGAGCTGAGATCCCTCCTTTGGCTAGAGGGGAAACCATGTCAGCTATCTTTTGCGTAGAAAGCTCTCGTGTAGTCGAGTTCTTTGAGATTGTCTTAATTACCGCTTCTTCTACTTCTAGAGTACACTTCTTAGGTCTACCAACCTTCGGCGCATCCTCTACATAAGCAATAAGGATCTTTCGATCCTTAGAAGGGTCGTAGCCACGGCTTAAAGCCTTCTTTTGTAGGTCGTAAATCGTACTCTTTGATAGACCAGTATCGGCCTTAATCTCGTCGGGTTTGAAGCCCTTACTAAGGAGAGTAAGCGCTTGTACACAGGGTCCATTGTTATGTGGGCCTTTTGGAGCCATTGCGAATGTATAGCTTGTAAGTAGGAAAGCAAGCAGATGCAAAGATGGCAGAAAAGGGGGTCTCTGCTTATCGCCAAACCCCTGTCATGTGGCTTAAACACGGACCCCTGCGAGTCCGATTACTTTTGGCCGCGACCTCCGTATGCGCTCTTTATTCAGCCTCTGAGGGTGGGTCAAGGCGGTGCCAAGGAAAAAGCCAATACGGACAACAGCAATTACGTGCGGGGTCCCGGGCTGAATGTCTTGCTTCCTCCAACCTCTGTCTTCTGAAACACCTTGCATACTTCGTTTGTCTTACAAGTGTTTCTTTTCCCGTCTTTCTCTCAAGAAGCACCTTGATTGTTTTTTGTCTGTATTTATGTTTATACTTTTATAATATCAATATTTGTGGCTGAGGCCGCGCTCATTTCAGGAGACTCCACGTTTCATTCCAATCGTCAATGTTTCTCGTATGTCTGTTCGTGGGATGGCCCCCAGTCAGCTCGGGCTTGGTATTGCGTGGAATATCCAATGAAGAGTGCAGGTTCAAGCCCATTTCCGCCACCCTCTTATCTAATTGCTTCCGTGCTCATGGACAATGTAAGGCTGAATCGGAATCAACTTGGCGGACACGAAGCATTTCCATGGCAGTTGGGCCCCTCCCATCCTCTTGGTTCCTCTTCTTTCACCCTGCGCAGTTTCATCTTTATAGCACCTACCGGTGATCCTCGTCACTGAGACGTGAATTTTCTTTATAGCCATGACTCGGCTTCCAACAGCTCTCCTGGTTCTTTCCTTCAGCCTCACACAACTAGTCGTTATCTGTTTGGCACAGGGCAGCTCTGCGTCGCAAAGCCTCAATTCCCTCTCGCCGTCAGCGACAACCTCCTCCGTTCAGCAGACCCATACCATCAACGTTGGGAACGGAGACCACAAATTCAACCCTCCCATTACGCAAGCTGCAGTTGGAGATGTGATAAAAACTATTATCTCTATTAGTGAACAACTACTGACGAATCCTTCAAGCTCATCGAATTCGACTTCTTCCCTCCTAACCACTCTGTAGTCCGCGCAGAGTACAAGTTCCCCTGCATCCCATACGAAGATACAGGAATAGACAAAGTGGGCTTCTTCTCTGGCTTTCACCCCGTTGATGTTGTTCTATCAAACGTAAGTTCCAAACGGCGGCAATGACAAGCAACTTCTTTATTCTCTTAGCATCAATCTATCTAAGCACAGAGACCTGGAGTTCTTAACGGCTTACGAAGCCAATGCGGAATATATTTATGACATATTGCGGAGGACTTCCGGGCGCTTTCCGTAGCAATCTAGCTTCCGGAAACGGTTGTTGGAGTCCTCCAAGCGGGCGGGTCTCCCTAAATACCTTTGGCATAGGCCTTGTACGCGAGCAATATCCTCCATCTCTTATGACTTGAGCGATATCCAATTACTCACCTATACTGACATATATAAGCCACCAAAATGGACAGTCCTCGTCAACGACTCCTACCCAATCTTCTTCTATTGCTCAGCGCCCGGCTCTTGCATCAACTACGGCATGGTTGGCGTAATCAACCCCGTAAGTTCTCCGGACACCTCTTTTCCATCCCTCCCTACTCACTACACTCCTAGAATGCCTCAACATCCTACGAAGTACAGCGTGCGATGGCCCTAACTGCAGCTTACATGCTTCAACCGGGCGAGCCCTTCCCAGCCGAAGCATCCTCATCCAGCTCCTCGTCGTCCTCTACCTCTACATCTAGCTCCACAACCATAACAAGCACAAGCACCACCGCAGCCGCCGCCACAACCACCACCGCCGCAGCCACCGCCACACCATCCCATAGCACCCTGAGCAGCGGTGCCATCGCCGGCATCGTCGTCGGCGCCGCCGCCGTCCTGTCCCTCGCCGCCGCGCTCTTCTTCTACATCGGCCGCTCCAAGACGCTGCAATCTGAAGTGCAGCGCACCACCACCACCCAGCACCTCCCGCCGCCGCCCCACAGCATGTACCAGTCGCCCAGCGGGCAGATCTTCGTGCCGATGAAGATCGACGACTCGGTCCGCAACAGCACCATCCCCTACGATATGGCGCAGTCGCAGATGTACGGCCGAGACTCGCTGAGGCCCGAGGGCGGCGTCTCGGCCGAGGAGGCGCACTCGCTGCGCTCCACGAACGGGTCGCCCGGGTCCGGTGGAGGCGCGTGGACGGGCGCGCCACTGGGGCCGTACGGGCAGCAGCATGCGGCTGCGAATCCGCAGGCGTAAGTCAGTTCCGCGTTCCAAACTTTCCCCTTATTCCGCACCGTAGTGATGGATGGACATGGATGGTGTGCGGTTCCGGTGCCTTGCTGATACTGAAAGCGATATATAGGCCTACCAGGAACCCTGGAAACGTGAGTCCGCGTCTGCCAGTCGTCCCGCCGGCGCCGGTGACTCAGTACTATGATTCCGTTGCGAAACCGCCGTTAGGAGCCAATATGAATGATGCGCATGAGATGGACGCCGCATTGCCGGCTCATATAACGAACGATATACGCGGTCAAATAAATTAAATGATGAAACGACATGTTCTTTCAAGCTTGGCGTTTTGGGGAGGTATATAAGTCTTTCGTTTTAGGAGGATCCCTTTCTCCTTTTTTTTCTTGCCCATCGTTATGAACTAAAATTCCATGTAAACTTAAGTCGACCAAGGGGAAGTTAAAAATATAACTTTAATCGCCATTCATTCAGCAGCACCAAAGCGCTTTACGCTTTCAGGTCGCTCACTATGCCAACCTTTATCTAGTTGTTCCAGGTTTTGCGCCATTTCGTCCATTGAACACCTTACAGCGCCCACAAATGAAAATAGGGATTCAGACAGACGCTAATTTTCCCATGTCCCAACAAAAAGCCCATCGCGGCAGGAGTACGCGCGCGAGAAAGGGGGTTTGTGAAGTATACCATCCCATACATTGGAAAAGTGGTTGAACGTGAGGGGTTATCTCGCTGGAGAAAACATGAGGATATAATATGGTACATTAAAACGTGACGGGGTCATGCCTGGCGCCCTGCGCTGGGCGCCCACTGAGTAAAGGAAAGAATAACTAAAAAAGAAAGACGATTCAGCCCGAAGCGGGAAAAAGCGGCGGACGATGCGATTTCGCTTCTTCGGTCGCAGGAGCAGGCGCTGGCGATGTTTCCCGTGCTATGCTTTGTGTATCCGCCGCGTTTGTGGAAGGAGAAGCTGCTGGGGGTGAGTTTGAAGAGTGTGCATTATTACTAGAATACGAGACTTGAGCCTGTGCCATTTGCATAAAGTGTGCGTGTGGGCTGGTGGCAGATGTTGACTGTATTTGAGTAACCGACTGAGCTTCGATGTTCCTTTTCGCCCTTCTACTCGTATAGTCACTTAGGCTAAGCTTCTTGCGTGCCGGCCCTGAATTCACAGCACTCGCCACTGAAGGAGAGAAGAGTCCAGGATTAGACATCAGCGCAGACGGTGATTGAGCCATTGAGCCGGCGGTAATTGTGCTGTTAACTGGCCCCGGTGTGCCCATGCCGGAAGGGGTTGAAGGAAGTTGAGTAGAAAAATCTGGTGTTGGAGGAAGCTGAACAAAAAGACCGACGGGTCTTTGTTGGGGTTGGGGAGTGAATAGGGTTGGAGATGTTGATGAAGGCGGCCATGGTGGAGGCGGAGGTTGGATTGGAGGATGTGATGTCTGAGATGCATTTTCCGTTGGAGGAGCACTAGGCGATCGTGCCGGCTTTGGAGAGCTAATGGTAGAAGTGGAGATAGCGGGATCATCAGCATCTTTCATTTCGACGTCCTCCTCAGGAGCAGGCCGATCAGGACTTGGCGCAGCGGATGAATCAGCCTGACATTCAGAAGTAACCATTGTGGATGTATCCTTGTATGCAGATTCCGAAGCATTCCATTGCTTGCTTTCAGCAACGTCTTGCAGAGCCGGGGATTGGACTTCCGTCTTGACCGATCGCCTCTGTTCTCGCTGTAGTCTTTCTTCTTGTGCCTGTAGGAGAAGTTTCCGTTTAAATGAAAGGGGTGGTTTGAAAGGCCTTGGTCTAGTTGCCAATGATGTGCCTGGGTGGTCATCAGGCTTAGTTTGTGTAGATCGATCTACATACTCTGGGTGTGGCTTAGGGGACTGGTTGGATACATGGCAGTTTGTTCTTCCCGAAGTTCCTATGGCACGATGACCGTTGGTACTGATGACTTTGCGCGAAATGACGGCTTCAGAACCTCGCAATTTGAAGACGGCAGCAGACATCATAGAAGGAGATGGCTCAGGATGACCAAGCTGTTTCTGTGTGGCATGGTTAGTTTCAGCCCTCAAATTAGGTTGGTTGCAAGATCTTACAGAAGTCGCAATGCCAGGCGTATTGAGCGTTGACCCGGCACTATTTCGTTTCCTCCTTTTAGGACCATGTTGCTCATCATACTCGAGTTGTTCGAAAAGGCGTTCTTGCTGTTGCAACTTCCGTTTTTCGCGATCAGACATTTTAACATCCAGTCCACCAATAGAGAAGTGTGTCATAGGTGTTATATCTCGACTTCCTGGCTTACTACGGGAAGAGCCAGACGTTGACCGGCTATCCATATGGTCTTCTTCCTGGCCATCACGATTGAATGCTTCGCTCCCCGCCCGGCTGTTGGTTGCGTAACCAGTGCTTAGAGGCGAGATTTGAGTCTTCTTGGACTTTTTGGACTTGACAACTTTAGACTGAATGGAGGACTCGGAATGGCCATTGTTCGGACGGCGCGCGCGTTCCAAAAGGCACCCTCCTCCATGGTTGCAAGCACATATACCAAAATTAGCTAGGACGCAAGCTACCCAGTGTGGTAAAGGTTCAACCTTCTTAAATCCTTCCTTTCGTATATCGCCATTTGTAACAGAATTGGATAATAACTGACGGATCTCAGGACTGATCTCCCAACCAATGGTCAGCTCATCGCCAGCCTTAATATCATCGGACGCGACAAAGCAAAAATGGCATCCTCCCTCCCGGGTTTGAGTGAGAATCTTCATAATCATGTTCGGCTTACAGCTTCTTCTAGCATATCTCAATATAGTACCTTCGCGACGAGTATCAATGTAAATAGGGAGGTGGGGAGGAAAGAAGACAAACGGCTCCGGATGCTGCAAGAGGTCCCACCGATTGAGGGGATTTTGGAAATAATCCGCTTTACGGCCAATAAGTCCTTTTAATTCACCAATGTAACCATTCCGAGGAACCATAGTTTCGACGGTGAGATAATGCCAAAGGGGATGCAAGCCATGGGCCAGCACGCCAGTGTCCTCCGTGACCTGTTTGGTGATTGCTGGCGCCATAGACTCTAAGTCTGCGATAGAATTTTCTACGCGCTGGAAGATCTGGGCCGGCTCCATTCCATTTGTTGCATCAGCAAGAGCGTCAGGGTCATCAAGCCACATAGAAATTTCATTGGCCACCCCAATGTCAGTGTAGGAATTCGAGTCGATCAAGGCCGGTTCCGGCTGGCGATAGAGCTGAATAAACTCAGGAGAGAATTCTTCTGTATAGCCGTTAGGTCCAGGAGTAGTAGGAGATTTAACGGGGCTTTGTCCGTTGTACATGGCCGATCCAGCTCGTTTGCGAGAACTCGGTAGTACGGTAGGTGTCTGGCTGATGATGTTGACCGAACTCGAGGTTTTGTGACTAGTTTTCGGCCGTTTCGCTGGTGGAGGTTGATCCTTTGGGCTTCCACTCTTTCTGTCTGTGCCATAATGGATGTCGTTGTTCGCATGGACGCCCCATCCATTCGTCTGGACTGCTCCCGGAGCATCCTTAACCTTTTTCTTGTGACCTTTTGTGGCAGTCTTTGGCTTCACCTTCCGTTCGCCAATATTATGCAGTTCCCGAAGTTGTCTTTGTTGCTCAGCGGCTCGTTTCGCATCGACCGGTCGAGGAGAGCAGTCTGCGCATTCGTGAACGTCTGGTACATGCTCTGGTGACTCGTAATAGCAGACAATGTGCTGCCAGGTATCGCACGTCTCACACAGAACAGTGTTCCCGTCGTCGTCAGGGAAGCCACAGATGCACTTGATGGTTGATGACTCTTCCTCGTCGATGGTGCCGTCTAAAGCAGGTGAGCCGTTAGAGAAGGTGAACGGCGAGGGACCACCAAACGGGGCGACAGAGCTCAGCTGAGGATCAGCATGCGTCTTGAACGATGAGATGTCTGTCATAATACGCTCAACAGAAATGTGACGAGAGTAAAGTGTTGATGATTTGTCGCAGCTCAGACTTTTCTTGGTTTGGATCGCATGACGGCCGTCGCATGTACAGCAAAGGCCTAGCTATCAATATTGACAGCTGCCGCGTCCGGATGCCTAAACAAACGAATTATTCGATGGCGCGAGAGACGAAAGGCTTTGTGCGACGGATGTGTCCAAGACAGTGTGAGTCTGGCGAAAGGTACGACGATCGGCAGAGGAAGAAGGCGTCGACAAGGGCAGAAGAGATTCAGCAGGTGAATCGGATCGAAAGGTTATCATTACAAGTCGTTCCAGACGTGAAGCGGTGTCAAGGCGGTCCAAGGCGCGATCGAGGCAGGGAGTGTTTGGAAGGCAAAGAGAAGAGTGGCACCTGGGTGGGCCTTTCAGCTTGCCGCAAACGAACAAGGGCGGCTACAAAGAGGGTTAGGCGGGGTTGACGGCAAGAAGTGAACAGGACGATGCGATGTAGATGCGACCGTGGAAGGTGCGAGGCGGTGTCGAGGAAGAGGCGATTGATCTGTGAGAGTGAGTAGGTGCAGGACGAGGAGAGGGAGTCTCAGCGCAGACTCTCTCTCCAAGAGCGAGCGAGAACTGGTTAACATGAGTCTAGGCCGGATATGGGTTAGCATTGGTCTAGGCCGGATGCAGGTTAGCATAGGACTGCAGGGGGGTCGAGGCAGTCATCGGCAGCCGGGCGCACCGGGCTGTGAGCAGACACAGACACAGACGTAGTGACGCGGGGGTTCATGTTAGTGAGAGAAAAACAGGCGCGGGTGAGCGTGCGTGAGCAGGCGCTGCCGCGCTGCAAGCCGAAGTCTGGCAGTGAGATCATTATCGCTGGAAGTGGGAAGGGAAGTGTGTGCAGCGATGATGGAGTCGTGGATTAAAGAGGATGCAACGCTACAAGGTGGCACTACTGAGGTCATGGCAAATCGAGGGGCTGGGTGCTGCCGTGCCTTATGATTGGTCTATTAGCCGAGCCCTGCACAGACACTAATCCTCGATCCATCATAGCCGGGAGCTCTCCTGATCGCTGAGAGGCTGCTGCTCAGAGCGAACGAGGCGCAGCACATGAGGCCGGCAGGCGAGGTCGGCCAGGCAGCTTGGAAGGGGCCTCTCCGGCATTCAGTGTGGAGCTGTTGCTGGCCGAGAAGACCGGAGTACGTAGCATGTTTTGCATTCCAAGTGAATCGAGAGCCTATGCAGGATTATGTAGTGCGGGTAGTGCGCCCCGGAGCGAAGGCCCAGCCTTTTTTCAAGTGCACGTTTCAGTCGCCGAGCGGCTCTGGAGAGCTTCTCGAAGGTCAGTCAAGAGTGGGGACGGGAGCCGCTGGTTTTCCTTACAGAACCCTATTTTCTTGCCATTTCTCGGCTAATTTTTTTTTCGGTGATTTCTTATGTAGAAGGCAGATGAATACGGTTCATCATTGGAACGATCCGCCCCGCGTCGCGTGTACCCAGTATATTGCGACTCGAGACGTACGAGCCGACGATACCTGCGACCAAAGAACGGGTTGAGAGAACGTTGAAATCGTTAGCGGAGAGAATTTATTCAGGCACAGGGGAATTCCAAAAAAATCTCGAGCCGTTGCGTGTTTAGCTGTTAACCAGCTGTTAATCATAGCTACCATCATCCCTACACCTTTCGGTATGTCATACGCCATCCTGAGAGAATCTCTACTCGTATTGAGGTACACTTTCTTCACATATGTCAATGCACCCAGCCCTTAGGACAACGCCAATCGAATCCGTATGTTCCGCTTGGCTAACTTTGGGTAAACCGGCCGAGTACTTCACAAACACCATCAGGAAATATCCAATTAGTGATATCCTTGGCTATTCCAACAGCCAGATCGTCCAAGAACCCGATCAATGCGGGGTTAATAGTCTAACGACGGACAACTGGATATATTTGAACATTCCATGGTAAAAATTAGAGACATCTCTAGTCAGGCAGCGCAGCAGGTGCTCCGTGCGATTCAGAAAATTCCCAGATTACTGTTTGCCCAAATTTTACCCCACCAATTACCTGGTTATGACCTTTCTGGTTGATTGATGGCATTTTGTTTCCGGTTTAAGTCCTTCCCGCCTGCTAGCAATACTCTAAGGTTGTCCCGGGCACCAGGAGCTTTCCAAAGCAAGAGAGAATGAATTAATGTATAACTTCTTGCTCCATTTGTTGAAGCGGTACCTAGCCCTCATTCAATTGGATCTGACTTGACGATTCTGTTGCATAATGATCTTTATGGTATTTAATGTTCAATTGGAAGGAAACCCTCGGTCTGTGGATATCAATAACCCGTTGTAGGGAACTCGAGCGTGCGAAGCGAAGAAGTCACCGTGTTCAGCACAACCCAAAATCAGAGAAAAGCACAATTGAGCTGCGCAGCCATTGGCGGGAAACTGTGGACTCCAGAATCTACCACTGGTAATAAAGATGGACTTCAATTTCTACAATACTTTGTATGCGATTCAGTAAGGCCCACATTTAGATAGGGAGTGGCTCGCCCTATAGCTGTCACGCTATCACTCCCAGTGGGGAAATCCAAAGCGTGGACTGTCTTGCCTATCTACCAGTCTTGTGTACGCAGTCTGCTCCGCTGTATTTTCCAAGTAATCCAGACTCTTCAGAAAAGTGGCAGGCAACAGTGAGCACCGGCAAACAACATATTACAAGGTGAACCATGAGTTCTCAGAGCAGTCTATGGTCGTTGCATGGCCGGTATTTTGAGCTGACAGTCTGCAGGTACCGTGATAAGCTCACATTCTGTTTTGAAGGCATTCGCTACGCCGGCTAGCTAAAGCGGTTCACATATTCTAGCTTGTATGAAGGATCCGGCAGTGTTTCAGCGCTATCATTTGGGCCAAAATGCGTGCAAACTGGTTGCTCAGGATCGGACTGTAGTGAAGATTGCCTTTCCCTTAATATTTAGACACCTTATCTCCTGCTCAACGGTCGTGCTCCTCAAACTAAGCCGAAAGCCATGATGTTCTGGATCCACGGAGGTGCCTTCACTGGCGGCACAGGAGCGGATCAAACTTTTGAAGGTGGTAACATGGGATCCAGAGGAGATGTTGTAATGGTCGCTATCAACTACCGCTTGAGTACCCTACGGATTGTCACAGTCCTTGATTGGATCCGCGCACATATTGCTGGCTTCGGTGGCAACCCAAACCATATTACGATATTCGGACAGTCTGCTGGTGCAGTGTCTGTTCGTGCCATTTTAGCGTCCCCGAAGGCAATTGGGAAGTATGCTGCAGCAATACCTGTGAGTAATCTGGCTGGGTCCAATTATGCAACCACTTACCCATTGTATTACACGATACTGGAAGAGGTTTCTGTCGCTGCGACACCGATCCTCAATGCTACCGGTTGCCTAGACTCTACAACACAACTAAATTGTTTGAGAGCCTATGATCCTTATAATTTAACCTCACTTAGCACTGTTGCTCGGTATGTTATTACGCAGGGCTATGGAAAATGATAGACTAACAGATCTATAAGATATATCGTCGTGGATGGCACGCACATCGTTTCCAAGGAACTGGAGCTGAACCACCCAGGGCCAGTGGCAAAGGTCCCCGTCTTGATAGGATGATGGGGCCCCATTCATTGGCTACCCTATAACAACCAACGTTTCCCAGACGCTGAATGCCCAGTCTTTCAATGCCACCTCTGTCATGAGCTCCGGGGATTTCCAGGTTCCGCTGGGACCCAATGGAATCCTAAACGCCTACAACGTGACTTCGAGGGTTGCTACAGACTCCGAGTTCCGTTACCTCGATCAAGCTACAGCCTATGCGGCAGTGACAAATGCGGTGTTCGCGGAATTATACTTCTATGAATTTAATAGAAGTTATCAAATGTATGACTGGGATCCGTATGCACCTGTAAGTGTGGATCTGATATCCATCATTCCTCTCTTCTGAAATAGTACTTGATGTGTTGGAGTCTTACACATATTAATCATGAGCTCAGGTGTGCGATGCTCCGAAAACATCCTCCCATCCATATGGTGACCCGTCCTTGGAATACTTTAAGTAAACCTTTTCCTTTTGTGTTCCAATTCAATCGCAGTGCTGATTGAGGCACATGTGCCATTCTGGCGAATTGTTCTTTGTCTTCGGTACTCTCTATCGGTATAGTCTTCCGAGCTGCGATGATCCTGACATTCCCTTCAGTCAATTCACACTCCATAGTTGAACAGCATTTGCACGATCACATAACTCAAACCTGGACGATTATTTTCTTGCCGTGCGCGGCTATGTAAATACCACGAGTACGCTCTTGCGGTCAGGGAGATGGGAGAGTGTCCGTAAGGATGAGTTAGTATTGAGGCAGCTGCAGGCTCCAATGAGCCCAGATGTAGGAATCCGAGAACTAAGCAGTGTGAAGCACTTGGGTTTCCCTTGGATTACTATCTCGCGTTGTAGGTGTCCAAAACGCCAAACTGTATTTAGATGTTAGGGCCCGAAACACCATTGTTTAATTTACGTCCTCATGAGCGCAAGAATCCAATGTGAACAACAAAACCCGAATTTTCTTTGAGTGGATCGGTCAGTAACTCATCTGGAACTCTCCAAACGTGGAAGTAACGGTGAAAAGCCATGAGCCACGACTCAAAAACCTCGGCGGACCTGAGCTGTTGAGCTGCAATGCAAACGGTTGGCTTGTGTTTGCTGTCAGTCGTGCGCAGCCCACAAATTTGAGCACAGGTGGTTACGAAGGGTTCGATGAGGGCATCATTGTAGATGCAATCGCATGCAACAAGCACATCCACCCCGTAAAGATGGCTTTCTGAGCTGTTGCCTTGGTTTTGCCCAAGAAAACTTGGTAATGTGGAGACGGAATCGAGTTCCCAGTCCAGCACAAGAAATTCGATGTTTGAAGTATTTTCATTAGAACGAGAAGTGGAAGGTCTTTCATGCTTGGAGTTTGTTTGTTTTATCCTGCGCGAAGTTGACCGAGGGTTCTTGAGCAAGTTATTTGCTACGTTCTGCCTTAGTAGTTTGAGCACATAGTCCTGATCGGTGGCGACGTATTTCTTGATATGTGGAGCCAGCGCGAGGGCAACAATGCCTGACACACCGCTTCCGAGCTCTAAGACGATCGAATCCTGTGCCAGAATGCCATGTTGCGCAAGCACGTTGTGCGAAGCGATCCACTCAGCAAACAGAGGAGTAACTTTCCAGACGACTGGACCAATGGTCAGCGAACACAGGGGATTCCAGCGCAGTGAGTTAGTAATAATACGGACCTGCGCCTGTGGTACCTTCTTTGCGATTCGAGGACAGTAGGGTTGGAGACTGATGAATGGAGAAATCCCTGCCCCCAACGGCAATGTCCAGCAAAGATTTATTGGCGTCAACGAAGCCTAGCGATTGCGAAGGGATAGATTGCGAAAATACAATGAAAGCTTCTGGATTGCTCAAAGGGCCGTTAATCGCGGGCGCTACTCGTGGAGACGCTGATCAAAGGTGTCATCACCTTCTTCGGGATCTGCCACCTGCTCGCCCAGAGCGCCCAACAATAATTCATCCATGGCCGAGCTGGTGGAGCGTAAGGCCAGCGATTGGCGGCGTGAAAGGTTTTCAGAGGACTACCCAGGCAGACAGGCGAAGAAGCGCCGAGAGAAGAGACTACGCGACTAGGTAGGTAGGTACCTGTCCCTTGCACCGTCGTCGGCCGTGCAGATGTGGCCCGTGCACGATATCAAGAATATCACAACCTCCACTACTAATTGGTGTTGCGGCAGAATTGCTGACCGCCTAGAAACAATTAGGTTTAATTGGTTGAGCTTGGGATAACTCTACACAAGGGATACTCGCGGCTGGCAGCTAGCTCGGCTTCATGTGGCTTCAGCAAGGCGCGGAGTAAGCTCGCAGACTTGCAGGTCCTCTCACTCTACGCCATAGCAAGGCATCGTGAGGCGCGTACTGTAGAGCGAGTGCCAACGGACGGTGGTAACTAGTCCAATAGTAGTGGTGATCGATCTGCCATCCCGGCTAAGCAGAGCTAGCTTATTTCGTCATCATTTGCGTCGTCACAGCACCAGCCAAAGGGCCATCAAAGCTTCTCAATCACCTTCTTGCCTCTCGTCTGCGCCTGAGCTTGCCCAGCCCAGACCAAGCGTGACCGCCTGCATTTCCAGGGCCTCACAACCCTCTTGTAAGACCAGCTACTCCCTTTCCTTCTCATCTCTGCCTGTCACTGCGCCTCGTATCCCAACAGCCTGAGTGTTGAGTAATCTGGGTACACCTGACTCCATCGCGCCCTCTATACCTGTGAATCTGCACCTCCAACCTCCAACTTCTCTGACCCTACATTCTCATCGCTAGACGCACTTTCGGCGTCGTCACCGACTTTCGCCATGCCGGACTACAAGACACTCTATCCGCAAGCTCGGAGCTCTAAAAGCGGGCCTGTGACAGTGGAGGCTCCAGGGTTTGAGAAAGTTGATGGAGAGACGATACCCCGCCGAAATGCAAAGACCAAGGACGCTCTCAAGCTTCGACCGCAGGAGGATGTTGCTACTCTCTACGACATCTTAAAGTATTCGTCGGCTAAGTTTGGCAATGCCAAAGCCTTGGGTATGCGCAAGATCCTTAATACGCATGAAGAGACGAAGAAAATCAAGAAGATGGTGGATGGTCAGCAGCAGGAGGTGGACAAAAAATGGACTTATTTCGAGCTCAGCGATTACAAATATATGAGCTTTGTAGAATTTGAGAAGCAGGCTCTCTCTCTTGGAGCTGGCTTCAAGAAACTTGGAATGGGTGCCACTGACCGGGTTCACATATTCGCGGCAACAAGGTGAGTCTAGAACTACACCAGTACAATCATTCCTAACTAATGAGGCTGTAGTTCACAGTGGCTCGCAATTGCACATGGTAATTACCTGCGCGCCCTATTGTTAGTCCTTGCCACTGACCTAAACATCTACAGGCGCCCTATCACAGTCCATGGCTATAGTGACTGCTTACGATACGCTAGGAGAAGACGGTCTGAAGCACTCCATGCTCCAAACTCATGCCAAAGCCATCTTCCTAGATCCTATCCTTCTCCCCAAGCTCGTTAAGCCGTTGCAAGAAGCCAAGGATATCAAATATGTCATTTATAGCACCACGAACGAGGCCAAACAGAAGGATATTGACACGCTCAAAGCTGCACACCCAGAATTGATCCTTCTCAGCTTCGATGAATTAGTCAAGTCAGGCGAAGACAACCCTGTTGATCCCGTGCCACCAACGCCCGAAGATCTTGCCTGTATCATGTATACATCAGGATCAACCGGGACTCCCAAAGGGGTGCTTCTCAAACACAGGAATGTGGTTGCTGCCAGTAAGCAATTTCCGCAGTTATTTACCATCCCTATGTGCCCATTTTTCTCCTAGACGCTTTCGCTAATTCTTGAACAGTCGCCGGTGTAGACGTCATCGTTGGGCCGTATCTAGGACCAGGGGATTCTTTACTTACTTATCTTCCGCTCGCCCATATCCTTGAATTCGTTTTTGAAAACGCATGTCTCTATTGGGGAGGAACCATGGGTTATGGAACAATCAGGACACTCTCAGACACTTCCGTTCGAAAATGTAAAGGAGATATTCGCGAACTGAAACCTACGATCCTCGTAGGTGTGCCACAAGTATGGGAGACTGTGAAGAAGGGCATAGTGGCAAAGGTCAATTCGGGTAGCGCACTTGTGAGGAATCTCTTCTGGGGTGCATTGGCCGCTAAAGGCTTTCTTCTATCCTCTGGGCTACCTGGTAGTGGAATACTGGATGCCATGGTCTTCAACAAAGTCAAGGATGCAACTGGAGGTAAACTACGTATCTGCATGAACGGTGGTGGGCCTATTTCGAAAGAAACGCAACGCTTCATCTCTCTTGCGATCACGCCTATGATTAGTGGTTATGGCCTGACGGAAACAAGCGCGTAAGTGAAGGTTTTGGTGTAGAAAGTATACGATTTTGCTAATACAATGACAGAATGGGAGCTCTCATGGATCCCCTGGCTTGGACAGATGATGCCCTTGGCGAAATTCCGGCTTCCATTGAGATGAAATTAGTTGACTTCGCAGACGCGGGTTATTTTTCTACAAACAAACCTCCCCAAGGGGAGATTTGGATACGAGGAGATGGCGTTACTGAAGGTTATCTTGACTTGGAACAAGAGAATAAAGATTCCTTTACAGAAGACGGTTGGTTCAAAACTGGAGACATCGGAGAGTTCGATGCGAAGGGCCAAATCCGAATCATTGATCGGAAGAAGAATTTGGTGAAAACTCTGAACGGTGAATATATTGCGCTCGAGAAGGTAAGTTCTCCGCCGAAATGTCTGACGACAGGAGACTGATTTGCTCACAACTATAGCTCGAGTCGATCTATCGTTCCGTTACTGTCGTTGCAAATATTTGCGTCTATGCCGCCCTGGATAAAACGAGACCGATTGCGATCATCGTTCCTGCAGAACCTGCTTTAAAGAAAATAGCCGAGGAGAACGGCGTCAAGGGCGATCATCTCGAGGAACTCACGCATAACGATAAGCTCAATAGTGTAGTCCTAAAGCAGTTGCAAGACGCCGGAAGGAAAGGTGGCCTTGCCCCCTTTGAGATCATCGAAGGTGTCGTCCTAGCGGATGAGGAGTGGACTCCCCAAAACGTAATTATTCGTCCTCGCAGATTGATTAATTTCCCAGCTAACAATATAAAGGGTTTCACCACTGCAGCCACAAAAATCAACCGCAAGGCCATATTGAACAAATATACCAAGGAAGTTGACAAGGCGTATGGCAACAGCTCCTGAAGCAATACCAAGCAATGTGCACCTGTTAGCTAAAACTAGTGCTACTTCCTATGGTGTTGGACCGGGGCGGCTGTAGCATTATTTTCATTTTGTTAACTGTTTTTGGTAATAAGAGTATTCCATACTTTCTGTATTCTCTATTGGGGCGCTTTATATAGCTTTGCCTCGAATGCTGAGGTTGGCGAAATTCGGATTAATTTTTCAGCATGTTGCTAGAATTGTCATATTTTCAGAAAAACTTTACGAGAAGCACATCCTCCGACTCAATGCTATACTTCCCAAGCTTGATGTTGCCATAATATACGTATCAGTGCAGCAAGCCAGGAAGGTGAAATCTCGTACGTGGTTCTCAGGACTGCTCGTACACCTACCTACTTAGTTGGTCACGCGTACTAGTTTCCAGCTCCCTCCGCTTAAGCCTTTACTACCTATTAAGCCTTTTCTACAGCCTTAATTAATTTAAAACCAACCAGATATAAAGGGTAGAAACTTAAAGAAGGTAGCGTTTAAAGTTAGCTTTATAGAGTCTTAAGTTTAGAAGTAGCTAGAGTAGAAGTAGGAGGAAGTTTAATACTATAAGGCAAATACCACGTAGAATACAATTAATTAGCCAATGAGGAAGTAGGTAAGGAAGAAGGACTCTACTACTACCTCTAAATAAGGCTATAGATTAGGGCAGAAGCTCTACTAGTATAGTAGGGTAAAATGGGCCGCTGCTTAGTGTCTTGGCACTACCCCTATTTTCCTATATTCGGCTTCCCTCCTTGGACATTACGGAATATATTCTTTTCTTTTCTTCTTACTAACTGCTTTACTGATTACTTCTGACTAATTATGGCTGACCGACCAACTGACCGACCGATAGACAGACTGACAGCACTGTGACTTCCTATTAGAGAGACACCGTACCCTCCCACACTAGTAGGTTAATTAACTGTAAGGGCGCGAAGAGGCTTTGGGGAAGATTTAAAGGAACAATATAAATTCTATCTAAATCTAAGGGTATATAGCTCTTGAAGAGAACAAGACGTTGCGTAAAGAAGAGAAAGGAATAACCAGAGAATTTTGTAATTAAATAGTTAGGGGTCTTAGTCAATGCGTGCACATATACGCACGCGGACGGGCTTTGGTAGAATTCGATTAATCTGGTAGAACTTAGCAGAAGTCAATTAAGGCGTCAAGTTTATCTATTAAGTGTTTTACTGAGATATTCCTACTGTAACTAGGCTAGTCCTGTTATAGTACCCCCCCTTTTAACCGAAGGTTTAAAATAATTTAATTTAGTTAAGAGTTTATAATTTTTTTTTTATTACGTGTTGTATTTTCGCGTTAGGTAGTGGTCTTGGCAAGGTAGATCTAACTAATTAGATAACTTTAACCGCTGGTTAAAGTTCCTTAATATCTTATATGTTACGTAATCGCGTTATAAACGTTATAACTTATTTTAAGTTCTTTTTAAATTTGAGTTTCGTGTATTTATATTAGGTGGTAGTTGTTTGCCTTTATATTATATCTATCTAGCTAGAGTAGGCCGCGAAGGATAGTCCTTATGGAATTCTTTTACTAAGGAAGGCGCGTTGGCCTTAATCTAATTATAGGTTTCCTAGGTTTATATTTTATATCCTTCCCACTTAATAAGAAGTTTAAATTATTTAGATTATTTTTTCCATTGCATATTATTAATTGAGTTAATAAAGTAAGAACCGTTACCGTTGTTAACAATTATAGGAGGTAGCGGCAGCACTTCACGAGTTAAAGATTTACCTTTTAAAGGTTGCAGTAAGCTTACGTAAAACGTTAGGTATATTTTTATCTTAATTAGTAGTTTAAGCTTATAGGCATATAGGCTTAGTTTCTTTTTAATTTAGTATAGGCCTGCAAACTTCCAATTAAGTTTCTTTAAGGGCCGTTAAGTCTTTATGTTTTATATATTTAGGTAAGCTATATTACCTTCTTTAAAGTCCTACGTAGGAGCTTGTCCTTTGTTTATATACCATTCCTATACTATTTAAGCGTACGTTAATTTACTTTGTAGTAGTTCCGTTAACTACTTTATTTAATTAGCGAAGTTGAGCGACCTAGTATAGAACTTTTGGAGCTCTTGCTGCACCTGGCCCAAAAAGACCAAACTAACTAAAAGAACCCTGAAAAACACCCTAATAATCCCCTGAGATGCATGCATTACAGGGGAGGCACAGGTGGAACGACGGTGGTACACAGTCGCGCGTGACCGCCAGACCCATACCCAATAATAGCCCCCTATAATAACAACAAGGACGGGCGAATACTACACCAGAAAGCGGAAATACCTTAATTAAGAAGGCATCTAACAAAATATAAAGCCTTTTGGACGCGTCTAGTATCCGGAACTGTGGGGGAGCATTTGTTAGCCATTATAAACTAATACAGCTAGCAGAATGGCTCCAGTCCAGCAAACCTTAGGCGCCCCTCTAGTAAACCCTTAATCAAATCCTCCAACGGCTAAATAAAATTGAAGATAAACAAAACTCCCCCCCACAGGCGAACCGCACCTAGGCCGCCGTAGCTGCGCTCCTATAGCATAGGGAACCTACCCCCCTAAAGACAACAACCGGGCATACAATCATAATACGACCAAATACAGAAAAGGCAGAGGAACTTAGGGGATAATCAGAAACAGAAGTTCTTACGGAGATTCGCAAGGAGGTCCACAACGCCGTCACAGTCCGACACCTTAGGAGTGGAGACATTAGAGTCACCCTAAAGGACTAACAGGCAAAGGAACGGGCCGTAAGGGCAGGGGACAGGCTAGGAGAGCATATTAGCATAAAAGTGCTTTGTGAAGATTACCTAGTTGAAGTCCTGTCAGTTCCCATAAGCCTTAGGGTAGAAAGGGGACGCCAGGCAGATAATACAGTAACTATACAGGAGATAGTAAAACAAACGGAACGCCTTATATTAGGACTCGTAATTACCCAGATCTAATAGCTTTAACAGGAAAATACAAACCAAGCATACAATAAGAATAATGAGAGGACACAAGGGGCGCCAGAGACTCGCCAGGGAAACGACAGACGAACGCATAGCTCCCTTATTATCAGCGTACATATACTAGGAATGCAAAAACTTCTTATCTAAAAAGGAATAATTATAAATGGCCTTATATACAACACAAGGCTCTATAACCACAGACTACACCTAGAACGATGTTATTGCTATATATAATGGGGACACACCCAATCCACATGCGCAGCACAGGTGTGCTGCGGCCACTGTGCAGGCCCCCACGATATAAGATAATATACAAATCAAGACCAAATAAAATGTGCGAACTGTCACCGAAGCACACATAAGGCGTGGGAGAGAGAAGGCTGCATTAAATATAGGAGACGGAAGGAAAGGGCTTAACAGCTGCGGGAATAACTGCATACTAGGTCATACAAATAGAAACAACAGGTAATAAGCTAGGGGGACATAGGTGTCTTTCTAGCGTTTCCTATCTTTAATACTAGGGGGCTAAGCCAGCCATCCTAAGCCTTAACGGGCTAAAAGCAATGCCGCGCGACATTACCAGACCGAACAGGAACACAAGGGACACATAGGACACAAGGGAGAGGACGCCCAGTAGGAAGACCCCTATAGACGGCTACGGCAAGTTTAAGGCCGGGACAATCAAGAATTAGATTTAACGTGGCAAATATAACACATGCAGCTGGCTTATAAGGGGCACACAGCCAACTGGCGAGAACGGGGGAAGAACCGGAGGCAATAACAGACTTAGATTTAGAAAGGCTAGTAGGAACATAAGATATAGAAATGGAAAGCTTTATATAAAATAAGTAGTGGCTAGGGAGCAAACACAGGAGATGGAAGTTCTGAATATTTTAGAGAAAGTGGAAACGGAAGAAGCGAGGAGCGAAGGAGAGGCGAAGGACCCCCGCTAGGGGTCCGCCACTTGACTATTATACAGTATAACTGCGGCAATACGAACCACCGTCTAGCAAGGCCCCTACTAGACAGTCTAGACCCAGAGAAACACCATATTCTTGCTATATAAGAGCCGTATTATAATACCTATATATAATCAATATACTGCCCCCGAGGATTCCAGCTCCTATATGAACCAAAAGCAGCCATACGCGTATGCTTTATAATTAGCAAAAATATTAGCCTTGCCTTATGGTTATAGCAGGCAGTTAACCCAGATATTGTAGTTATAACTATCTAGATATACAGGGGACTAGTATAAATCATTAATGTCTATAACCCTAGGGTCGAAGGGGTAGCATAGACAGAGAACATTATATCTATAATAAGCTTGCTAGAAACTAAATACGCGGAGTCCATCCTACTAGGAGACATAAACCTCTACCACCTACGGTGGGGGGGCATCCATGTTGCTACTAATTAACAGGCAGAGTGCCTACTAAGAGCTATAGACAATGGGGGCCTTAAGCTAGCTACCCCCCCAGGTGCAATTACATGGCAATAGGGCACCGCCAAAAGTACAATTAACCTTACAATTATAGACGAAAACCTATACCAGAGACTTAAAAGGTGCTCCCCTAAAGAAAAATAGGCACTTACCTTAGACCATATCCCTATCCAGATACAACTAGATCTGGACATTAAGGCGCAACCAAATGGCAAAAGATACGCAATAAGGAAGCTTAACATAGATAGCTTCCTTAATATAATTAAACAACAACTCTAAGACTTAGAAGAAATCCACCTAATACCAAACAAGTGAGGCTCATTGGCTACCCCCGAGGAAATTAATTAAAGACTAGAAAGGATCTAGGCAGCAATTAAAAGCGGGCTAAAAGAGCACTGCCCAGTTTTAAAACTAGGCCCCTATACGCGACACGCATGGTCCGCATAGTACGCGGCCCTTATAGCCGGCCAACGATAAGCAAGGAGGAAATACACAAGTAGCCACAATTCTAAGGACGAGAGATAATATAAAGACACAAGAAACCAGCTAAAGAATACCCTAAGAAAAAAAGCAAGGAATAACTAGAGACGGTTTATAAACAAACACACTACTAACCCAAGTCTCCCCTATAACAAGGGCCTTTGGACCATAGCGAAATGGGCAAAGAAAAAGGCGGGACGCCTAGTAGAAGATCCACACCTACTACCCCTATAAAGAGCAGGCGAACCACAGGCCACAAGTAATAATAATAAGAAGGCAAAGATCCTCATAGAAAGATTTTTCCCTCAACCGGCTCTAGCAGACCTTAGCAATATTACCAGTAAAACACCAGTGACTCGCCTAAGGGTCGACAGCGACATAACAACTGAAGAAATGGCTAGAACTATCAGCCGCCTCTTAAACAACACAGCACTAGGACTAGATGGGATCCTAAACGAAGCCCTAAAGACCTATAGACCACTTATAGCACCTTGGCTTGCAGACGTAGCCAGAGCATACTTTGCAATAGGCTACTACCCGCAACTTGGAAGATCCATAACGACGGTCGTCTTACAAAAAGAAGGTAAAGCAGACTACTTAATCCCAGGAAGCTACCGCCCTATTGCCTTAGAAAACACCCTAAGCAAGATCTTAGAAAAGGTTATAGCGGACTATATAGCAGATACGGCAGAGGAACACGCCCTACTACCACAAAGCCAAATGGGGGCAAGAAAGAATCGCTCAACGCTATCAGCACTTACACTACTCGCTACCACCATTAAAACTGCATGGGCTATGCGAAAGGACTTCGTAGTATTAATGCTTAGCCTAGATATCAGCGGCGCCTACGATAATATACCCCATAAGCGTCTCCTATACATCCTTAGGGCAAAGGGCTTCCTAGAATAGATCATTCAATTTGTTTAAGGATTTACAGGCCAGAAAGAAACATTACTGGTCTTTAGCGGATACCAGAGCCCCCCTATCGCAGTCGCAACAGGAATACCATAAGGATCACCTCTGTCGCCTATACTCTTTCTCTTCTTTGTAAGCAACCTGCTTAACACCTTTAAGGAAGGGGCAACCTAGGGGATAGGCTTTATTAATAACACAAACCTAATTACATATGGGCTAACAGCCGCAGAGAACTATAGGACACTAGAGAAAGCCCACAACACCTATATAGAATAGGCAAGACGATATAGAGTCCAATTCTCACCAGAGAAATACCAGCTAATCTATTTTACAAGAAAACGTAACCAATCTGCAGATCTTCAGCATACAATCCATATCTAAGGCTTTGGGGGTCAACCGGTTCAAGGCCTAAGGGTATTGGGAGTATAGGTAGACAGCAAGCTCTGGTAGAGCATACATACGGCGCAAGCGGCCCGTAAGGGCTAAGCACAGTATATCGCCATGTCCAGGATCGTTAATTCTACATAGGGTCCATGCTTCCAGAGGTCACGCCTACTATATACAGCAGTTGTCTGGCTAACCATAACGTATAGATCTAGCATTTGGGCCACTGGAGAAACCGAGAAAGGCCCCCCTAAATCACTCCTTAAACCACTCCAAAAGGTCTAAACAGCCTGCCTTAGGAGTATAACAGGCGGGTATAAGCGAACGGCCACAGCACTGCTCGAGAAGGAAGCCAATATTCCCCCCCTACAACTATATATTGAAGCCGATGCAATGCAAAGGGTG
>Ga0307507_10003626_pt1 | contig 29321 bp, 8 predicted proteins | sample 7_EM_MG_FD_207223 | JGI IMG/M metagenome (GOLD analysis project Ga0307507, IMG submission 207223) | Populus trichocarpa ectomycorrhiza microbial communities from riparian zone in the Pacific Northwest, United States - 7_EM | ecosystem: Host-associated > Plants > Roots > Unclassified | place... | reverse complement strand
ATTCTGGCGTTTTGCGAGCGGTGAGAGGAACATCAAATTTTTGAGGCTGTGCAGACAAAATCACTCCGAATCAACAGATTATGAACTGGAATATGAGGCCTCCATATTGCAACCGAACGACCCCTAAACTTCTTCTTTTTAATTATTTTGTACGAATTATGGATTCTAAAGTCGATTCGTCTCTTCTTACGCCTTTAACTACCCACGATTTGGTTAAAACTGGATTAAAAAAATTTAAGAAGAGGTGGATCTGCTCATACAATATAGGTCCACACTTATACGACATATAATAGAGAGAATTCTTGGTATAGGTTCTGTATATACTATACAGTAACACCACCGTATAGCACTTCGGTTAGCATAAATATACATAAACATCTTAAGTTAAGGCATGGAATATATATTAACCAAACTCTGGGTCTAATTTAAGTGGAAACCGGCCGCCAACTATAGTAACTTTATACCTAAGTATAGTCTTTAGGCCAAACAGAAGAGATTAATACTTAAGTCTACTGAAAACATCTAAATTAGGATATAATTAATGAGGCTTTAATTACACTAATTATTATATAAAACCTTATGGTTTTTACTAAGTACTTAATCCAGAATCGCCCGACTTTATAACTATAGCACACTTTTAAGTTATAAAGAAGATTAAGTAGTCCTAGTAAACCTATAAAGATATTATATAAAGAAACTTTAGCTAGTAGTATTAAGTATTTATCTTTTATTTAATACCTAGACCTCCCTAAATAGGCTTCGTCTTCTAGGGATCTGCGTCTACTTTATTAACTATAATTAAAAAAAGCGCTTAAAGGCCTTCCTCGCGCTTTATATAATAGCAAACTATAGTAAAAATAAGTAATTTACTACTCTTCTCCTAGTCCTTAAAGACTACAGTATTATATAAAAGCTTAGATCTATTGTTTATAATAACGCTACTTTAAATAATATACTTTGTTATATAGTAGAAGCCTATTTTAGGAAAGAGGAGGATTTTAAATAAGATTTTATATACCGGCGGATCCGGTATACTAGTTATATTATTAATTTAGCCATATAGGCCTTTTTATTTTATAGCTTAATTAAAAAAAAGCAATCTAAGTTATATAATAAATAGGAAGGAAAAGGGGAGGTAGGAAATAAGGAGGATTAGTAGGCAACGTTTTAGGTTATAAGACTCCTATATTTAATATATATAGGCTTATATTATTTGTTTATTAATAATAATTTTTAAAAAATTTGGTTTTTAATTTTAGGCCTATAATTAAAATTGGCTTATAGACAGTGGTTATAGAATACCCCCTAATTAATATATGGACACCCTTAATTAATATATAGACATCCCAATTAATATATAGACACCCCCCACTAATTGAGTTTAGTTCCTTCATAATTAAGTTAGAATATCACGTAAATTTAGGTTATTTGCATCTGCATTAGTACGTGACCGTCGCGCGCCTATACCCAAAACATTACCTCGCATTTGCCTTACCTATCCCCCTAGCTTTAAACTGTTAAGCGCTGCCGCGGCCGCCCAGCTGGTGATAAACTAAATAATATTAGAAAGAATAAAGGTAAATATAGAATCTAACTATGACGAATATAGGCCTTAATATAGGCCTATATCGGTACGGAAACCGAAGTGACTACTATAGAGACCGACCAAAAACAGAATAAAGGAAGTCTGCTTATATAAGCAGGAAACGCGTATGGAGGACTCTTCTAGAACCATCGTCAGCTAGCTCTGTTCGCGTTAATACATTAACTTATTGCGAGCCATTAGGATTTAAATAGAATACCAGGTATACTATACATAGGCGTAGGCATAGGCGCAGGCGTGCTCGCGGGCTTGCTTATAGACGCAGTTCGTAGATATTAAGCAGAGGTGCTTGCCTCAGCAAGCTCAGACTAAGGAATTGATTATCTCGGTCCCAGACAATAATTTACTTTAGAAGCTCAGACTAAGAAATTGATTGTATGGATATAGGAATATCCGCACCGTCCGCTAAGCTAATTTAGGACGGCAATTGTTTTCTTTAGTCTAAGGGGCTTTAGCGAGATTTATAGAAAACCTAAACACTATTTATATAAGAAGACTTTATTAACTTTAACAAAATTAATCTACCCTCCTATAATACCTATTAACATTAAAAGTATACCAAATTATAGAGAAAAGCCTTCTCTATAAAGCTATAAGATCCTTAGCTCCTTATACCCACGCAATATTAAGAGGAAGTCGTCGCGGTAGAGGCTATAATTCCACCTCTATACTACTAAGCCGCGTAGTAACCACTAATACTAAACACTTACGCCTATGCCGCCCGCCCTCTCTATAACTAGCGGATATTCTATCTACGGATATTCTATCTACAGATATTCCATCTGCGGATATTCCATTTGCTGATATTCTATCTACTAGTTGGACAAAGATATTAAAGGAAGAGAAGGTTAATATTATTAAAGACCTTCTATAAAAATAGGGTTGGTCTTTTTAAAGGCTGGTCTTTAAGTACTTAGAAAGCAGAAACGGATATAGAGGCAATAGAAAGAAGAAAAAAGTAAGGTACCTGCTTGTTACTTTATTGGAGGATAAGGAAATATAAGAAGAACTTATTAATATGCCTAATACTTATACAACGCTAGTAACCTATACTATCCGCTATATTTAAAAAGAGCTCCACTAACTATAGTTATAATATAGCCCCTTTAATATATGGACTCCAAATATAGAGTTTAAGGGTATTAACCTTAAGAATGCAGCTAAGTTTGTTTAGTAGTATAGTCTGCTATCGTTTTAGCTTATCAAAGGGATATCTATACTAAATAAAGAGGAATGTAGTTGGGATCTGCATAGCAGATATATAGTTATAGTTGCCTCTATATTCCTCCTAGGGTTCGCCCAGAACTCTGCAAATGGTTTCGCCCGTCTACTTAGTTTATATCTTTAGGCGCTTAGTATAAAGCACCATATGCTATCTTTTCTATATGGCCTTAGTCTAATTAATAGTTATAAGACTCTTAACGCTATAAAGCTTAGGCTAACTAAACGTTCTAAGGAAGGTCCTATTAATTCTACTAGCCCTTCTAGCGCTAATAACCCTTAAGAAACTAATTAAATCTCTATCTATTTATAATAATATCTATATTATTTATAATAACTTTAACTATTGCTAAAAGACTTAATATTAGGTTATTGGCAAGATTAGTAGGTTTACTTTGCATACTATAGGAAAGATTTTATGCGGAATATGTATGCCTAAAGGGGGCCTTAAGCAGTTAATATTAAATAATACCTATATTTGTTAGTAGGGGGGAAAGGGGGGGTTAGGGCATCCATAGGAGCTTCCTTATGTAATAGCTTCGCTTGTTATATATATTCTTATCCTTTATAACTACTCTACTATATAGAGTTCTTACACTACTATATACCTGCATACCTATATAACAAGTTATAACGTAATCCACCCCTAAGCTGGCTATACCCCTAAGCTAGCCACCTCAAAACCTTACCAAAAATTAGAAAATTCGTACTTTAATATCTTAACAACCACTTAATAATAAATTCTAAAAATTTAGACTTGGACTTTTAAATATATTCTATAGATTCTATTAAAGTTATATAGTAATTAGTTTAGTGGTTTTTTAGTGGTTTTTAAAATATTATAATTTGGGGGCTAAAACAAAGCTAAATTACTATATCTTAAAAACAACTGAACTAATTACTATGCAATTTTAATAGAAGCTGTAGAGTGTATATAAAAGCCTAAATCTAAATTTTTAGAATTTATTATTAAGTAGTTGTTAAGATATTAAAGTATGAATTTTCTAGTTTTTGGTGAGGTTTTAAGGTGGCTAGCTTAGGGGTATGGCCAGCTTAGGGGTGGATTACATTAAGCCCTTTTCACAGCTTTAAGATTTAGCTTTATTAACTATTAACTCCATTACTATATTAGATACGTCAGATCGATTAATTAGACGCGCATAGAAGACGCGGTTGAACGCGTATATACAATACGATTAACAATCGACCCCCTAACACTATATTTGTCAAATTTAACCGCGTACAGGTTGCGACAAAGTCGACATTTTTAACACCACGACGTTAGATCTTAACACTAGATTGGCTGCTTAGGTTTCCTACTACTAGAGGTTAAAAGGAAAAACTACTTAAAAGAATATACCTAGGAGTTAAAGACTAGCGGAGGGATTCTATATAAGAGCTCGATTAACTTATACTAGATTAGCTAGCTTCTATATAATAGAGCCAAGACTAATTACTAGAACTACCACTAATATACTAGACATCGCCTCTATAATAACGGCTTAATAGAACAGAAGGTTCTAATCTTATAAAATATTAGGAACCTTCTTATGTAGGAGTTAGAAGTTATAGTATATCTAAATCTTTAAGAGTGTTAGAATGTTAGTTATGTGACGTGGTTATAAGACCACGAAGCGAGACTAGCTAACCTAACCTTGGAGCAACCCCTTACTTCTAGACAATTAATAACTACCAACTTCAATACCGCATACGTATCGCAATATAGTGATATTTGTGCACGTTGATAAAGCGAGTATACTAACACTAATTAGTAGATATATAGATCAGGAAATACGCAATAAGCTAGAGCTTAAGAACCGTACTGGAAATAGTATACGGATCGCCTAGCCTTATCTATTTTAGTTAAAGGAGAAAGCTATATTACCCTTAAAGTGTTACAGACAGCTTAAGTACAATGTTACGACTACTTGGAGAGGAGTCGGCGGAAGCTAGTTAGTTAATACAGGCACGGTCCGGGATGGATCCGGTGGAGCCATGTGACGAGAAATGGTAGCCGAGGTCACGTGGTGTAATCTATATAATCTATATAATCTGTGTAATCTATACAGAGCAGACAAAGCACACATACCTCGCGAAGCGAAGGGATTTCTTAGGCGTATAATTATGTATTTAAAGGACCATAGTCCCTACCCAGATAGTTCTCTTTTCGTAGTGAATCTTAGAATACAATTAGAGTTAATCTGTTAGGCAACCACTCCACTAGTTGTTATTACGTTGTCAGTCTTATTTATATCTATATACCCAGCCTAATAATAGGACCTATTGTAGTTCTTACTACAAGGTTCCGTTACACATTCACTACTAAGGTTACGGTATTAAACGAGAAGTTAAATAATATGCCACCCAAAGCACTAGTTACAACACCATTAACGGCAGCTACTACCTTAGGCGGAGATACTAGTATAGTAGAAACGGATTCTTAGGTAGTTACACGAGGTTAGTTATAGGAAATGGTTAATTACTTATAAAATAATAATAGGATACTTAAAGAACGCATTAATGGAATTAGAGCAGTAAAGATCAAGTTACCTTTAATTAAGCGGTTCTTAGGAGAGAAGTTAAAGCTTAAAGGGTTCCTTACGCAGATACATTTTAAGGTTATACAGGAGGGAGTAAAGTTGGCAATATCGTTGGACTAAGTGGCGTACGCAGGATTGTTTCTGACAGGACAAGCACTTAAGTGGTTTAAACCTTATCTTACCGAAATATAGGCTAATGGCATAACAACTACTAACCAAGATATACGGTATATATTTGCCAGTTAGAACGGGTTCGCAAAACAGCTAACGCAGATATTTAAAGACCCAGAGGCAATAACTATAGTAAAACAGAAGCTTTAAAACCTAGCATAATAAACCTTAGTAATAGAGTATACAATACAGTTTTAAACGCTAGCCATATAGGTTGAATGGAATAATAGGGCGCTTATAGTACAGTATAAATAGGGACTTAAGGCTAAAGTCTAGGACGCAATTATCCTAATAGAAGATGCGGATACTCTAAGGGAGTTAATAGATTAATTAATAAAGATTAATAATAGGATCTATTAAAGGGAACAAGCTAAGAAAGGGCAAGACAGAGTTCCACAGTTATATAAGGCGTAGAATACGCATTGGCAAACACAGAGCTAAAAACTATAGAATAGCGCAGAGCTAATAGACCTAAGTGGTACTAAAGAATCTAGGAGATAGATAAAGAAACCATAGAAACCTAGAGGTTAAGGATTAAGTAATTATAGGACCAAGGAGTAGAGGCTAAACCAGGGATCTTAGTAGCAGAAAATATTTAGGCGGACTCCATAACAAGAAAAGTGGTTTAAAGATAGAGCTTATATAAATTATAGAAAACAAGGTTATTTTGCCAGAGACTATAGAGGTGGTTAGAGTAACTACGCAGTAAAGGGCACCAGGTCGTTAGAGTATAATAACACAAATATAGGGATGTTGCGCGGGACCAAGGAGTGTTCAATTAAGCACTTTGCATTTTATTATAACAACGCATGCCAAATTTATAAGGACGCTAAGTATGGCGCAAGCTATTAGCCATAAGAGCCAGAGTTAAAAGGACTTAAAGAAACCATAGAGTTAGACAAAGAGCAAGATTAACTCTATAAGCTAAATTAAGATATTAAAGCAACATACAGATAAGGATCAACAATAATAATAATAGAGTTAGAGTACTTATTAATTAACAGCAACGAGGAAGAAAGGGAGGCTAACTAAAAACACTTATACCTTAATAACGCAACAAAAGCAGAGACTAAAACCACTATAGAACGCGGATTAGTAACGGGTATTATAACACCATTAGATACAATTTCCATTACTTTATAAGATAGAAGGAGTAATATCTAGAGACAATTAAGTAAGCAGACAACTGCTAGTGCTAGCTCACCACTTATAAAAGGCAAAAGGCCATAGGTCCAAAATTCTTAAGAAGAGATAAGAAAAGCTCTAGACTCGCCAAATGCAATAAAGATAGCTTAAAAACCTATAACAGACAAAAACTAATAGGAAAGGGCAGCAACTTAGTTTAGTAACCAATAAATGAGTATAGGACGCAAGTTTAAAAACCACAAGTTTGGGGAACAAATAAGAACGTTATTTAGAAGCCAAGATTTTAAGAAACAAATAAGGACTACAGCAGTTCTAGGTAAATATAGTGTTCAGCCTAAAGGTTAAAAAGTTGGTACAGAGATTAGGAAGTAAGACAACTTTAAGAATCTAACTACAAGACACAGAAAACAAGAAACTATAGATAAGTTTAGGCAAAGAATTATCATATAGCAAGAGCAAAAGCTAGATAAGAGATCGGCTATGCCAGGTCATATAAGGGACAGAGCACCTATATAAAGAATTATTAATAGGCCTAGTGCAGGGACACCTAGAGTAAAGTAGTTAGATAAATTGGAATAAGAAAAAAACCTAGACATTCCAGTTAGGTTTAAAGAAAGACACACCAAGGGATATTATAATGCAGCAATAACAAGATACTTTCTTATAGACAGACCATACACACTAAACCAGTTATACGGAAAGTGGTATAGGCAACAACACAATAATAAATAGGAAGACTTTTATATATAGCTAGATAAAAAAGTTGTCCAAAACTAACCCATTATAGAAAAACGCATAAGTTATATTAAAGGAGTATTAATTATAATATTAAGGAACCTAGAAGAGGGATCTAGGGACTAGAGAAGTAAACAATAGATCTTAGTACCTACAGCAGAAACACCAGTGGTTAGATTAACTAGGTATTAGTTTAAACTTAAAGATAAAAATAAGCTAAGAGTTAACCCAAGTCACCTAGCACACTATACGTTATCATAGGTAGCTTATATAGATGATGTGTGCAACATACATAGAGCACCAAAGGATAAAAACCGGAAGTACCTAGTAAGGATATATTAGACACCAGAGAAAAAGCAGTTTAGAGACGCTAAGTATATACATAGATAGCACCCAGTAGAAGTACAGAGTTAAGGAGACCTAATACTTTAACCCAGAAGATTCCTTACGGAAGAGTGCCTAGATAAATAACAGTGGTGGGATTACCCAGAGAACACTTGCCTATAGCACATAAAGGAAAAAAAGCGAACTAAATATTAGTTAAAAGTGGACTAAGTACAAATAGAATCTAGCAGCCAACAGTTAGGAAAAGGGGAGGCCCATAGAACCAGAGGGAACTAGTAGTAGAGCCTTAAACCCTTAAAGGAATTCTAGGACGATACCTAAACTTATAAGTTAAGTAGCAAGATCAGCAGTTTAAAGCGTTAATAGATAGTAAAGCAACAAGAAACCACGTGTCACCAGCAGCAGTAGAGAGAATAGAGTTACTATATAGATAAAAGGAACACCTATATCCACTTATAACAATTTCAGGAGATTAGATAGCCTACAAAGGAGGCATTATTAATCTTAAAACAGGACCTATTTAGTTAACTATTAAAGGGAGACCCGTTAAAATGTCTTTTAATATCCTACCATTAGGAAAGGACAAGGTAATATTAGGAATACCTTAGTTACAGGAATATAACCCAAAAATTAACTAGATAACAGGTTAGGTTAGTATTAGAAATACTCAATAATATAAGGTGCGATAATAAACCAAGTTGGTATAGTACTAAGTTAGAGCAATATATAAAGAAACTAAGCGAAGCTTAAGTTATATACTAAAGAGATACCACAAGTATAGCAAAAAGTTATGGTTACCAGAAAGTAAAAAGCTATTAGAGCATACGGCATGGGACTATAAGATAGAGTTAGAAGAGGGAATAAGTCCAAGGTTCTTTCCAATCTATAAGCTTACTAAAACAGAGTTAGTGGCGCTTAAGGAGTTTATCTAAGAAAACTTACAAAAGGGATACATTAGACTGTTGTAGTTATTAGCAGAATATCCAGTACTATTTATCCCAAAGAAAAATAGAAAACTTAGGATGTGTATAGACTATAGACAGTTAAACAGCATTACTAGAAAGGATAGGTATTCTTTACCCTTAATTAGCGAAATCCAAGACAGAATAGGCAACGCAAAGATCTTTATAAAGATAGATCTAAGGTAGGCGTACCATTAGATCAGAATTAAGGAAGGCGATAAATAGAAGGCAGCCTTTAGGTTAAAGGAAGGACTATATAAACCATTAGTTATGCAGTTTAGGCTTATAAATATACTAGCAACGTTCCAGAAACAAATTAATAGTATATTAAAAGAACACCTTAATAAGTTTATTATAGCATACCTTAACAACATTATTATCTACTCTAAGAGTAAGATAGAACATAAGGAACATGTTAAGTAGGTCTTAGAGAGACTACAAAAAGAACAAATACTAGTAGCAATTAAGAAATGCGAGTTCTTTACAAAAAGGACCAATTTTATAGGGTTTATTATTAAACTAGAAAAAATTAGCATAGATCTAAAGAAAGTCAAAGCTATAGTAAATTAGTAAGAACCAAAGAACATTACGCAGTTAAAATCGTTCCTAGGGTTCTACAATTACTATAGAAGGTTTATGGCACAGTGGTTAAAAAGCATTAAGCCGTTTATAAGGTTAATGAAAAAGGAGGAACTATAGGTTTAGAATAGCAAGCAGAAGAAGCTATTCTAAGAACTTAAAGAGTTGTTTACCTAGAAACCAATCCTTAAAATCTACCAACCAAAGTTAGAGACGGTTATTAAGACAAATGCATTAGACTTCGCACTAGGAGTATATTTGCTGCAGAAGCATCAGGACACATAGCATCCAGTGGCGTATTACAGTTAAAAAATAACACTACTAGAACTAAACTATAACATCTACAACAAGGAGTTATTAGGTATAGTAGCAGCGTTAAAGGAATAGAGAGCATTCTTACAAGGCATAGAGAAACTATTTATAGTTAAGACAGATTATAAGAACCTTACAGGGTTCCTAATAATAAAGGAACTCAACCAAAGACAGGTTAAGTAGGCAGAAATGCTTATAGAATACCATTTTAAAATTTAGTATACTAAGGGTACAAATAATGCACGAGCGAATGCTCTAAGCAGAAAGGCTGAACTATAAAATAATAAAAAGCCATTAGGAGCTTTATTGCAAAAGAATTAAGATAGATTAATTAGGTACAACTATCTAAGAATCACAGCAACTAGAGAAGGGCAGATCTATAAATCACCAGAGAGTAATTAGACGTAAAAGATCCAAGCAGCATAGGTAAAAGATTTAGACACGGAACAGTACAAGAATAGAGAAGCAACCTATATTCTAAGGTCTATTACAAAGGAGTTTATTAAGTTATTCCATAAGGAACTAACTTAAGGACATAACGGAGCTATAGGCTTAGTGTTAAGACTTTAAAAAGAGTATATTATTCAAGGAATCTAGGGGCTAGTAAAATAAGTTATAAGAGAATATTTAAATTGCTAAAGAAACAAACCAACAAGGCATAAGCCATATAGAGGGCTATAACCTGTTAAAGTACCAGAAAAACCATGGGAAGTTATATTATAGGACTTTATTATTAAGTTACCAAAGTTAAAGGATCCTATTACAGGATAAGATCACGATGCAATCTTAGTAATAGTAGATAAGCTTATAAAGTAGGGATACTTTATAGCGTGCATAGAAGAGATATTAGTAGAGGATGTCGCTAGAATCTATATTAAGGAAGTGTTCGTAAAGTATAGAGCACTAAGTAAAATCATATTAGATAGAGATCCGAGATTCATAGCCGCATTTTAGGAGGTATTTTTAGCGGAACAAGGAGTCCGCGTAGCAACCTCAACAGCATATTATCCGCAGACGGACGGATAAACAGAAAGGTTAAACTAGACACTAGAATAGTATCTAAGGCACTATATTAATTATATATAAAATAATTGGGTATTATTATTACTAGTTATATAGTTTGCGTACAATACAACACTATAAGAAGGAATGGGAACGTCACCATTTAAGGCAAACTATGGGTATAAGCCAAGATCATTATTATCGCCACATTAAGTAAAAAAGACAAGTAGTACAGCTAAAGAAAGAATGGAGACTTTAGTAAATCTTCATGTAGACCTTAAAGAAACAGCTAAACTAGTACAAGAGCGAATAAAAAGGTACTATAATACTAAGAGATCTAAGGGACCAGATCTTAAGAAGGGAGATAAAGTGTGGCTACTACACAAAAATTTTAAGAGTTAACGACCAAGCAAGAAATTGGACTATATTAGACTTAGACCTTTTAAAATTACATAAAGAATTTTATTAGTCACGTTTAAGTTAAATCTACCAGCCAAAAAAAAAATTTACCCTATATAGTACGTCGCAATACTAGAGCCAGTATACGGAAATATTAAACCACCAGTCTATAAAACAGACATGTATAGAGGGCAAGAAGAAGACAAGTAATAAGTTTCAAAGATTATTAGTTATAAGGACGTAGATAACGAAATATAGTACAAAGTAAAGTGGATAGGCTATAGTAAGACTACCTAGGAACCACTAAGCAACCTAGAAAACGCTATAGGAAAGGTATAAGAGTATTAGAAGAGAGCAGGTTAGGCAGCATTAATAAAGAAAAATCACTAAAGAATAAGTTACCTAAGGGGGACCTAAGAGGAGCAATTGCCGAGCTACTCAGAGTTATTTCCCTTATAGAAGGAGAGTCCGTTCTTTTATCACCTAGCTTAGATAGACCCTATTAAATAAGTTTCCACTCCTTAGAACGAACCTTCTTATAAATACGTTTAAGGCGAAGAAGACGCGCTAAGGCCAATAAGTACGCCTTATAAGCAGCGCGAGTACGCTAAAGCTTAGCAAGGGAGGCAGAAAGCTTATTATTAAGTTTTATAGCAGCAGATTAAACACGAGACCCTATAATAGGTTACTTAGGGAACCCAAAAACTATTAAGAGTTATAAGACGCGCATATTTAGCGTTAGAGATAGAGCGAATATCATAGGACAATTAAATGTTTGCTTTAGTGTACTCTAAGCAAGAGAACGGTTATCAAGATAAAGGACTCGCTAGCGTAATATAGACTAACCCCTCTTTCACACAATAAGAATATAGAGACGGCATTATCTCACCTAGAGACAATATTGCAGCAATAGTACGAGACCGACAAGCTATAGAAGAAGAAGAGGATGCTTTAGGTATAATAAGTAAGGATATTAACTAGATTAATTAAACGGATATTACACCTCTAGTGGATAACTTGGAGATGTTAGGAATCTTCAAGGACGAAGATAGAGAGGAGGGAGATGGTGTTACGGACAGCTTAAGTACAATGTTATAACTACTTGGAGAGGAGTTGGCGGAAGCTAGTTGGTTAATATAGGCATAGTCTAGGATAGATCCGGTAGAGCCATATAACGAGGAATGGTAGCTAAGGTTATATAGTGTAATCTATATAATCTGTGTAATCTATATAATCTATATAGAGCAGACAAAGCACACATACCTTATAGAGCAAAGGAATTTCTTAGGCGTATAATTGTGTATTTAAAGGACTATAGTCCCTACCCAGATAGTTCTTTCTTTATAGTAAATCTTAGAATATAATTAGAGTTAATCTGTTAGGCAACTACTCCACTAGTTATTATTACGTTGTTAGTCTTGTTTATATCTATATACCCAGCCCAATAACAGGACCCATCGTAGTTCTTGCTACAAGGTTCCGTTATATAAAGCTTAAGACTACATATTAGCTTAACTGCTAACGCGTTAAATCGCCTAGAGAATTATATCTTTACTTAGAGAAGATTACAACCTCCCTTAAGCTTAAGAGAATTTATACTGGCCTTATAGCCAATATAAAAGATCGCTGAGAGAATTGCAGTCTTGCTAAGAATACTTTATAGGCCTAACGGCTGTAAAGGACGTATATACCCAAACATCCTTACCTTAACACCCTTACCTTAACACCCTTACCTCAACACCCTTACCTTAACGACCTCAACCTTAACCTCAACCTTAACCTTAACCTTAACCTTAACCTTAAACTACAACATATACAAGGACTAGTACACTGCTTTGCATAATAAAATAGATCCTAAATGGAAGGAGAGAATCGCCAGACATAGTTACGGGATTAATGTAGCAACTGCCTTAGAGGAAGACCTAAAAGAATATATAGAAACAAAAATCTATAAGTATATATATAAGAACTTTACGGATTATACACTATGGTTACTATTCTAAGAAGAATTTAAAGGCTTTACTATTAAGGACTTAAAAAAGATACGCTCTGTTACTAGAGTAAAGCTCCGTATTTACCTACTCCAAAGAGGAGTATATATTACCATATATAGCAACAGATACCTACTTTATAAGGTTCTATATAATGTCCTTATAGAAGAGGAACCTTATAAATGGACAGATAAGAAAATTATAGGAGCTCTTAAGGAAGTCAGCCCTATAATTACAGTGGCACTATAAGAATAACTTAACTTAACACAAACAGCTCTAATATTAAATTAAGCTATAACCCTGTTAGTTATAACCTCTTTAGTTCCTACAACCCCCCCCCACAGCCTACTACCTTCCCATATAGTACCAACGCCTATAACCCATTAACTACCTCCACTACCTCTAACGCCTGTAGTTTAGCCTATAGCTATAGCTATAACACCTAGAACGTAAATACCTACCCCTACAACACCCTAACTAGCTGTTACATCTATACCCTAGCAAACTACACTAACTGCCACCTAACAGCAAGCTGCACCTACCTCTACCTAGGATTAACTATTTACCCTCCTTACTTAACTCCTATAGACGCAGAATTAGCAATTATTGCCTGCGGCAACTGCCTCTACCCTCCCTTTAGTAACCGCTCCTACCCTACCTAGTGCTCCTCCTGCCCAGTATCTTTACCCTAGTACTGCCAATACTAACCCTACTATGTACCTGCCTATATATAGCAAAGAGGCAGCTACTATTACTAAGATCTATATAGATGACTAGAAGTATAATAGAGTAAGTAATAGCTTTAACTTTAAGTTAACTATCTTCTATAATATCTGCAAGAGAGCTGATCTACCTCCTAAAGGCTATATAACTGTATTCCTAACTATACTAAAGGGACTTGCTTAGGATCACTACTATAATAGCAGCCTTTTAACCAGATTATTTACTAAGGCATATAACCACATGCATTACTTCTTTAAAGAACCAGAGTACTATTAGAGAAATCTTATTAAATAGAACGCTACCGACTTCTAAGGAATTATTAACAAGAACCCTAATAAGCAAATCTATTAGAGTTTCTAACTACTCCTTAATAAGCTTCTAAAACATTACCACGGATTATACCTAGAGTTTTATACAAACCTCTTCCTTATAAATAAGCTAGTTACCGCTTGCCAAGGAGTACCAGTATGTCGTATTACTATTTCCAACCCTTCTAAAGGCCTCTCCTAGTTAATTAGCAAGTTGTAATCTTCTATAGTTGTATAGGAGAAGGAATACCCTTCCTAGGCCTTAATAAGACCGTCTTAAGGAGCCTACTTTACAGATTGTACATACCGCTGTGATATCTATAACAACCATAACCGAACCCGCTCCTATAGACAAAATACCATCAGATCTATAAAGGCTAAGTGCTACATTTGCTAAAAGGAGACCTGCTACTTATAGAAACACATAGAGGAGGAGCGGAACTATTCTAGAGATAAGTACAAAAGACGTTTTAATAATAACAAGGGCCGTAACGGTAACTTTAAAGAATGCTTTAAACAATACACTATTTACTATAAAGGAGATAACAATAATAAGTACAATAAGACTTTTAAAGCTCTTGTTCTAGACATAGACGCTAATAAAAACACTAATAATAACAATAGCAAGGAAAAATTAGAAGACCCTAACAGCTGCTACCTTATATTATTTAGGACTCTTACTATAGACAAAGCAACCTCTATAAGCGTAGAACTAGCTAATAAGGCTTGCGCTTACTTACTTACTATAACCTCTACGGAACTTACTATAGAAACTAACCCGTTTAACTATAACACAACAACTGCCGCTTTATGCTATACTTCCACAGTATTTATAGGAATTATAATTAATACTAGTATGTTAAAGAAGTCTATGGCCGGTTATAGACAATTCCAGGCACTATAGAACGCGGACTAATTTATAAGACTTAATACCTCAACCAAAGGACAAGTTAATATGCAGTTTAGTATTAGAATTACTACCTCCATTAGAACTACGGATGTTATTACCCCTATAGGCAAGATACAGTTTTATTTTGTCTATATAGATACCCCCTTCTTACTCTATTTAGTAGATATAGACAGACTCTAAATCTACTATAACAACCTTAGAAACGTTATTATTACTTACACTAAAAAAGTGCTAGTAGTGTGACGGTTTGGCCACCCATTTCTCCTATAGAGCTTATCACTACAGTTATATTTATCTAAATCCTTTAACGCGAACCCCTGCTACTTAATAGATATAGAGCTACGGCGCCTATATCGCCAATTTAAACATCCCTTAGTTAAGAAATTGTAAAAGCTACTCTACTATACTGGCCATAAAACTAATAGAATAGCTATTAAGCAACTAACCAAGTTCTACCACCACTATTAGAAGTTTAATAAATTACTAGGTAGATTCCGCTTTACCCTATAAGATAATATTAATTTTAACTACAATATTATCGTTAACATTATATATATTAGCGGATTACCCCTTCTATATGTTATTAATAAAGGAACATAATTCCAAGCCGGTAGATAGCTATAAGATATTAGCGCTAAATATATATAGGACGTTCTATAGATATGCTAGATTAATACTTACCTAGGGCCACTAGACCTAATTACCCACAACGCCAAAAAGAACTTTATTAATAAGGAATTTAAGTAATACACTACTATTATAGGAATTAGTATAAAGGGAGTACTAGTTAAAGTATATAACTCTATTAGAATAGTAGAGCGCTACTACAGTCTATTACGGCGAGCCTACCAGATTATTATAACTAAAATCCCTAAAATTAATAAGGAGATGGGACTCTAAATGGTATTTAAAGCAATTAACAATTTAGCTGGCCCTAAAGGACTAGTTCCCATACTTCTAGTCTTTAAAGCCTACCCCCAAATGGTTAAATCTAATGCACCATCCCCTACGGTTATATAACGCGCTGCCGCAATTAAAAAGGCTATAGTAGAGATATAGAAGCTATAAGCTAAACAACAGATTACTAATGCGCTGAATATGCAAAACGGACCTAATGCTAATACAATTCATGATCTCCCACCAAATTTGCCCATTTTAGTTTAGAGAGAAGGAAACACTAGCTAAAGCGGCTATTAGGACGGGCCATTTACCTTACTTACCGTTAAGGGTAAAATATGTACTATTAAGCTATCTAGCAGACCTATAGCCTTTTAATCTACAGTTATAAAACCCTACCTTTAAGTAACTAAATTGTAGGAGCAAATTATTAAACTAGAATTGCCACCTAAACCTCTATTTAAGTTAGTCCTTCCTAAGACTGTCTTAGAGAGACCTACTAAAGCTTAGTAACAACCCCCAAAACGAGGCAGAGGACGCCCCTATAAATACCCTCTACTTATAGCTATAATGGATATTACCATCTACCTACAGGATAATAGTTAATTTAGTACTTAATTTAGCACCTTCTAATAGAGGGAGCTTACTAGTCTACTTAAGAAGGGAGTTTTTAAGATTATAAGACTTATGGATATACCATAAGGCGTATAACTCTTTAATTTATAATTTATTAACAAGATTAAGAATAAGGGAACTAATAAAGCCTTTAAGAAATCCCAACTAGTTATATAAGCTTATAATAACTTAGAAAAGGAACTAGTTCTTACCTAATTACCAACCATTTAATAAGTTAGCTAACGACTAATTCTCTATATTACCGCTATAAAGCTTCCATAGGCACAACTTTACCTCCAAGATATTTCACAGGCCTATGTATAATTAACCACTACACTAAATTAAGAATTCTATGTATAACCTCCGCACGAGCTAATTAAGTAACTTAGAATTAATAAGGCCTCCGTTTTAAAGGTTGTAAAACTACTTTATAGAGTACCAGAAGCCGGTAACCACTGGTTTAAGATATATTACTCATATTACATCCAACAGCTTCATATAGACCAGTCTATATATAACCCCTATCTCCTACAAAGCAACAAACCCTTTAGCATTATAGGCCTATAAACCAATAATACTCTATTCCTGGTAGATAAGACCTTTATAAACGTAGAGCAAAACGAGCTATATAAGGCCAAGTTTATAGCTAAGGAATGGGAATAACTTACCGTTAATACGCCTATTAAGTTCAACAGTGGAGTTATTTAGCTACTAACTAATAGGAGTATTACGCTTACTTAGGAACAATAATGCATAAACCTTAGTATAATTAGCACTAAACTTGCCATAAGTATGGGATTAAGAGGAGCTACAAGAACCTTAACCCTAAAGGACTAGTACATCACTTAACATACTAGAGGTGTATATATTGCTTCAATTTGCCAGCCAGAAGCCTTATTTAATTTATCCTTTACCGCCTAGGTAATTAACCCCAATAAGAAAGACGCAAAATAGTTAAATAAGCGCCTAAACTGGCAAATTAAGAATGCTAATAGAGGCCTTAAGTTCGTCAAGTTAGATATTAAAACCCTATAGCTACTAGTATTCACAGACGCGTTATTTGCTAATAATAAGGACCTCTCTTCGCAGATTGACTATATCATTATACTAGCTAATGCTATAAAGAAGGCCAATATCATCTATTGGAGCTCAGTTAAGTGCAAAAGAGTCACTTAGAGTGTACTAGCTTCTGAACTCTATAGTACGGCCTATGGCTTTAACATCAGCGTTATAATTAAGTCTATAGTAGACAAGATCCTATAAATCAACCTCCTATTTGTGCTTTATATTAACTCTAAGTCCTTATATAACTGTCTAGTACAACTTAAAACCACCCAAGAAAAACGCCTAATAATTAATATAATGTGCCTTTGGTAAGCCTATAAATGGAGACAGATTATAGAGGTGAAATGGATTAACAGAGAGGCCAACCCTACTAATGCTATAATAAAGGGAAAACCCTACGCGGCTCTTTAATGGCTTATTAATATAAACTGAATTAACCTATAAGTTATAGGATGGGTTAAACAAATAAACTTAGATTTAGCTTAGCGTTATATAACTAATTATAACGGTGCGGACCCTAAATTTAACCAGCCAATTAGGATTTTCTATCCCTGGGATGGAAAATTGCTATTGGCTCGCTTACCATTAGCGCCTTAGCGGCCCTTGTAATATATTAACCTGATACCCCTAACGATTCTTCTTCTTCTCCTTATTGCGTATTAATTAGATCTCTAGCTATTGCGTATACGCTATAAATAGTCTAGAAGTAGACTTAACTTTAGAGTATAGATTAGCCTTCTTTTTAGAGTTGCTCTAGTGTTAGAATGTTAGTTATATAACGTGGTCACGAGACCATGAAGCGAGACTAGCTAACCTAACCTTGGAGCAACCCCTTACTTCTAGACAATCAATAACTATCAACTTCAACACCGCATACGTATCGCAATACAGTGATATTCGTGCACGTTAATAAAGCGAGTATACCAACAAAGAGCTTCCACCAGATTAAGAAGTTATCTTTATAAATGCATACCTAATATAGAATATTAGAGAGAGGCTGCCTAGGGGAAGAATATTAAGTACCTAAAAGCTTATAGCTAGGATTAAGGTACTGCATAGAAGGACTTTAGGCATTAAGACTGCGACACTAGAGGACCTAAAGAGGGGTATTGCTTTAAATATCTCCTTACTAAATACGCCTACATCGGCACTAGATGCGCCTATATTGGCATATAATATAACGACTACAACGTTACTAGAGTTATTAAGTATAGTGTAGTCGGTAACTAGTATAAAAAAGACAATCTATTAAAAATATAAGAGGTAACTTAAATTAGGAAATAAGCTTTATAAGCACTTAAGAAAGAGCTATGGATATACCTAATAGCAATAAGAGACTTAACAAAATATAATGGCTTTATCTAGAGCCTTACCATATTAAAAGACGTTACTATTACTTAATGAGATCTAGTTCGATCTATAAGAGAATCTATAGATAAACGACTACGACAGTAACAACGCACTAGCTTTAAATTAAAGCACTAGATTAATTGATTAATTTAATAATCTTAATCCGTTTCTATTCTTTAACGATGCAAGCATATAATTAAGCTTTAAGATTTAAGCTTCCTATATTACTAATTTAATTTCTTATTCCCTACTATTTGTATACTATACTACGGTCTTTTCTTATAGAGGACTGTATACCTACTGGCGCTTATTTTTAATAGAGCTTAGAGAGCTCCTACGTCTAGGGGGGTGTGTTAATAGGGGGGGGGTTAAGGCATCTACAGGAGCTTCCTTACGTGATAGCTTCGCTTGTTGTATATATTCTTATCCTTTATAACTACTCCAGTATAGAGTCCCTATACTACTATATACCTGCATACCCATATAACAATATTTATAATTAGCTTTAAAGCTACTATACTACCTAAATTACTACTATATGCACTTAGCTGCCCTTATTCTTCTAGGCGCTTAACACGGCTATAATTAACGCCTATATTATTAGTAAGAAGGTCTTCTAAATATTAAGTAGGCACTTTCTTTAAAACTGCCACCGTTTCTATATACAATTAGTATAAAATCTTGTTATTATAGGTAGTTGGTAAATAGGCCTAAATAAGGAAGATACTAAGCGTCTTCTTTATTAGGGTTTACTAAAATTTAGGCAATACTAACCTAGTATTGGGCCTAGCTATAGAAATATTAAAATAATTTAAAAATCTATCTATATTACTACTAAAACCCTACTACCTATAATTTAACAGTATAAGACGCGGAATTACCATTCTATGAAAAGATTTATAAAAAAGCAAGGTTATAAGGGCCTATTAAGGTGCTAAATATATAGATGGAAGGAGGTAAAGAAGCTTATAATAAAGATAAGGCAAATAGTATATAAATGTAAGGTTTATAGGCTTCCTCTATACCTTAGTACTTTAATAACTTCTATTTAGTAGGTGACGACTAGGTAACTATTTTAAGCCCTCTACTTCTTTACGTCCCTAATATTAAGACTCTAAAGCTAATTAAGCCTTTAGTATAGCGTTCTACTTAGCCTCCTTTAAGTCCTTCTCTACCACCTTTAATTAATTCTCTATGCTAAATAGCTGCTAACTAAACCGTTTAATAATCTATAGCACTTAATATATCTTATTTAATATATACTGCACGTCCTCCCTTATAATCTTAAGCTAGTCCTTTACTAGCTTATCCTTATTAACGTTAAGAACGTATATAAAGTATATAGGTGGCAGTAATTCGGTAGACTTTAATAGAGGATTTTCCTATATAATTAGCAGCTAGTTATTAAAGGGAGGGTAGAAACCTATAGATATAACATTATATATTACGACTTTTTGCTTAACTTTCTCAAAAAAAAAAAATTATATTGGTGTTTTTAGTGGCGGCCTTCTGCAGCATTTTGTCGACATCGCAATATTAACATATTTAGCGGGGCTTGCTAGTAAAATCGCGCTATAGTCCCTCGTTAAAAGTTTCTGTGCAAAAGTTATACTAAAAATGACCCCGCCCTGCTAAAATATTATATAAAAGTTATATAGTTAATTCTAAAGCTTTAAAAAATATCTAAAGTTACTTATAGCTATATGATCTAGTAATTACAATATTTTTTTGGTGTTTAAAATCTAGTGTGCCACCTATTGGCCTTAATTATAGCGTCGCATTACTCTTCTATGCTATTAATTAAAAACTTGAAAAAAGTAGGAGCTATCTTGTTCTAGTATTACTAGGGCCTTAGATAGCTTCTTAATTACCTCCTCTTTATTTACCCTAAACTAACTACTATACCATAATTGTCGGTATCACTTCCGGTGATACGTAATGCTATTGCAATAGTATAGATGGTAACTGATTTTAATTAATACTTAATTGATTCTCCTATTCTATAGATAGAATTTGGTGGATTTCCTAAGCTTGCTTAGCTTATGTGATTGTATGCAACCGCATTGCGAAACCTTATTTAGATACTAGGGGCATTTAGTTTTGTGATGGTGCTTAAGCGCGTTACCTGCCAAATTCTGCCAAATTTTACTAGATTCCATCAAGATCTGCCAAATTCTGCCATGTTACTAGAGTAACCAATCACGATTTTCCATCCCTAGGATAGAAAATCGCTATTAGCTCGCTTAGTACTAGCGCCTTAGCAATTGGCCTTACATCTTTACACTCTCTATTCCTGCCTTTATATCTTCTCCTCTTTCTACCTACTTAGTAACCTATAGCTTAATTATATTTATATTAATTAGGTTCTTTAACGCCTGGTAGGGCTTTAATTTTATTATAGTGTTAGTGGGGTTACTATTTCCATTAATTCACTTAATCTCTACTATCTCTCTTCTTTTGTATAATTATTATAAACATATTAGGTTAACCATAAGTCATTTCTCTTATGTTGTCCTAAGTTTAACTAAGCAATTATATAGGGATTTTAAATTAGTACAGAGGATAACTAGTAGTCGTTTAAGTTATAGGATTTTCTTAATAGTTGCTTTAATTACAGCTCTGGTATCAAATCTATAGGCTATTCTATATAATTTAGATACTAAGATACTTTGTATAACCCGCTTATATTTAATAGATAACTAGTAGAGGATATTGGCCTTATTATCTTTGTCCATAAGTATAATAACAAAGCCAATTTAGGATAAGAGGTCCTAGTTATTCGCAAAAGATAAGTCTATAAAGATTATTAATTTAAGGGAGTCTTTACTAATGTTAAGTTATATAAAACAGAGCCCTCTTAAGGGGTTATCAGTTTGCCACTATAGCCGCTTATTAAGCTGCTTTGCGTATTCCTCTTTTAGATTAACAACTTATGCTATAAATAAGAGGTTAAAGGCGGCTTCTAATTGGCAGACTATGGCAATATAGGCTCCTCTTACTCTCTAAGCGACGTACTAGTTCTTTAGTGTGACTACCTTATAGACTTCCCCTCTGGAGCTAGTTAGGTCTATAGGCTTTATAGTAACTAGCTTTAAGTTCTAGCATTAACGTTCCTAGGTAAGAACTATTAAGTCCTTATCTTGCTTAATATAGCCTCCATTAAACTTAATTAGGGTAATTTAGGTAAGCTTCTCTCTTTCTTTAGCTAAGAAACCTACCTCTTAGAGTTTCGTCTCTTTAATTTCCGCAAAGGTTTTATCAGCAAGGAATAATATATTATTAGTCTGTAATCCTATAATTCTAAAGCTATTGCTATTTATATATAGCAAGTAGGGGTTATATATTAACTGGTTTATCTATAGCTTATTAAGGTAGTGGCGGTAGTATATATTAAACTAATAGTTACTAGCTTCCGGGACACTATATAGTGGTTTAATAACTCTTAAAATTAATCTATCCTTTAGTCTAAGTTCTAGTAGCAGTTATACAAAGAAGTCTCTATTTAGGTGGGTACTGGACTATATATAAGCTTATAAGATATTACGTAGGTATAAAAAAGCTAGTCTTCTTTTATTTCCCTATAGGGTTGCTATAAGTGCCAGAATAATTCTTTAGCTAATATATTAAATAGTTAGTAACTATATTAGAACCAGGTCTTTGCTATAGTCGTTATAGGCTTATATAACCAGTCTAGACTTCTTAAAGGCCTTATCTATTTTGGCGTTCTTAATCTTATCAATAAATTAGGAGTTAAAAATTCTAACTCCTTTTAGGACGTTTGCTATATTAATAAACTTAAAGACGCCTTTCTTAAGTAAACTGTTTATCTTCTTACATTAAGACTCTATAAATAACAGCAAGGTATACTCAACGGTTATAGTATTAGGTTTTATTAGACTGTTATTAATAAATATTAATATATCTACAATGTTTTACTGGGACTTTATTAGCGATTATTATATCCATTTTAATCTTTAGGGGGGTATACTAGCTGCCAGTTCCTTAGTTAGTTCTTCTAGTTTAGGTTATAGATATAGCTTTACTACTATAGTCCTAAAATTGGTAGGTCTACTAGGGAGTTATATCTTATATATCTCTTTATTAATTCTAAGCAGTTTAAATAGGCCAGTCCATCTACTGCTCTGTCCAGTATTGCCTTTACGCTATATAAGTATTTCTAAGTTAAGGGGGAGGTTATAGATTATAGTAACAGATGGACCGTTTTATTAGTTTAGTACATCATTAACTTATTTCTTTGCCCTAATCCTTGCGATCTTTTCTATTACCTTCTTTATAGCTGCCGCTTGCTATATAATAGAGGGTGCTAGTAGGTCAAGTTTACTTATTTAAGGATAGGCACTAAAGACGAGAAGTGTTAGGACTAAGCCATCTAGGCCAGCTGTATTATTAGCGGCCTTTACCGCCATTTATAAAGCTAATTCCTTGGTTATTTCTAAGTCCTATAGCTCCTCTATAATTATCTAGTATACTTAGTATAGTATTAAATAAGCTCTTTCTACTATTCTAATAGACTAGTAAGCTTCCACTAGGACGCTTTTAGTTAATATAGCTATTGCTATAGTATACTATCAAAACTCCTTGCTTATAAAGTTCTTCTTGGCATTATAGGTAATATAGTTAGATAGTCTAATATAGGTATTAATCCAATATAATTATAGGATATCCTAGGTGTGCTTTGCAGAGATATTGCGTAGCTATCTTACAGCTTAAAATCTAGTAGCTTTATTAATTATATAGAGGATAGGGCTTCCATGAATATATATAATATTAATAAAGATAGAGTGGTTAAAATCGGATCTTAGTCTTCTTATAATGTAAACTTAAACCATCTAGGGGATTTACTATAATTCTAGCAGCGGGAGTAGTACTTAGTAAAATAGTTAATAACCTGCTTATTAATATTATTGTGGCTAAAGTGTTCTAGTACCTTATATAGCTTGTCTACCAATAGATATCTAAAGCGACAATAGAGTTGGCGGAGATTAGTAGTAGTTAGGTAGTAAGGGTTTTAATTAAACAAGTGGGTTATAAATAACTATAGTAACTCTTCCTATAATAGGAAGGGGTGGCTAAATTAGCAAACTACTAGTACCGATTTTGTTAGAGTAACTAGGACATTTTTAAGGTTATTATAGTAGACCTTTAGTATATCTATATCTACGAGATATAGTAGAAAGAGTATATCGGCCTTTATAATATAAAACTTAATATTACTAACTAGTGTATTAACTATAACGGAGTCGATAAAAGGGGTAGAGCCGATACAAAACTAGATATTAATAGCGCTAGCCTTTAAGGTATTAATAATGGTATTATAGGTCTTCCTATATACAAGGTATTGTCTATAACCTACTATTAATTTTTTTAAGACTTCTGTGTTAATTATTACTCTATAAAACTTATTAGAGGTATATTAGCTAGTAGTAACATAGGCAAATAGGTCTAAGTCGTTATAGTAAGCAGTTAGGTTAGTACCGGAAATTATATAGGTAAAGGATTAGTCTGCTAAGTCGGTTACAGTATTAACGGCTCCTTTATACTATATCGTTCCAAAAGAGGTAAGAAATAATTTAGTCTATTCCTAAGTTAGAGATAGTAATAGTGACTTAATATCAATTATAAGAGCTTCCATTACGTTATTAATAGATTCCAAATTAAGTTTATTATTGTGATCTGTTTCCTTATACTTAGCAATATATTATTAAGTATATCTATTAAAGCAGCGGTTAAATCTATCCTTAAACTTCTTCTTTAATTTATTACGTTCTTTTCTTAAGTATTTAGATAACTAGTAACCTTCCTTATAACAAATAAAGTAGTGCTTCTTTAATAATGCATATTAGCTAAATAAGGATAATTATATTCTATAAGGTAATTAGGGGTATTATCTATAGTAGCGGCGGTTAGTAAAGAAGGCTTAGGGGTTCTTACTATTTAACTTTTTAAATGTTATAATAGAGGATTATAAGTTGTTAATTAGACCAGTTGAGCTATTAGAAGGTTTAAAGTAGGTATATTAACACACTAGTAACTCCTAGCAGGCGTTAATAAGCTTATTATAAAGGAACTTGTCTATATATAAATCTAGGTCAAGACTATACTAGAAGTATCTTAGTTCTTTAATAAGCAACTATAGGCAGTCTAGGGTTAATTTTCTAGTATTCTTACCTTTACTTATTATAAACCTTAAGGTTATTAAGTTCCATTACCCTAGTATGCCATACCTATACTTATGTCCCTTAAAGTAATTGCATATAGCGTTACAGATTTAGTGTAACGGAATCCCCCAGGAGGTACATATCAGATAAGATAGTAGGAGGTTTTATCAATGTCCTGCCTATATCCCATGTATGTTCCAGAAGAGACATAGTCAGACAGATAGGGGCGAAAGATTTTACTAGTGTCTCAGAAGGTTTATATAGGAAGCTAGTTCTCCTCTAGAGAAGAACCAGCAATTAGTCTCTAAATGGAAGTAGTTAGAAGCATTTGTCCTTTAATACGTAAAACTTATTCTACCTTTAACTTACCTTTAACTTACCTTCTACTTACTTATAATACTGTTAATTAGATAAGTATACGTTCTGGTTAGGCTGGCCTCTTATAATTCTAATCGCTTATAATCCGTTAGGAACGTACGGCTATTAATTAATAATAACGGGCCATACTCCTTTACCCTATAAAGCAACGCCCTTACCTTAAGAGGCTTAGAGAGTCTCTCCAGAGGAGCACATTCCCTCTACTTATAAAGGAGTAGACCAGGAAGCTATGGCTAGTCCATCTAACCTTCCAAGACCCTTAGGAACGATCACCGCTGGGGAGTTATTAGAGCGGTCACTATACGAGACCCTACAAAAAACAAAGGAGTTGGAGATATAATTAAGATAAGTATATTAAGACTACTAAGGACAATTACAAGAACAATTAGGAGAAGTATAGACACCCCAGACACAAAGCGGACTTAAAGGGGCAACGCCATACTACACTATAATATTAGACAAATCTAAATTCCGTACAAAGGAACCTAATAAGTATAATGGTGATAGTCTTAGGAACTACAATTGTTTTATCCATTAATGCGAAACTAAGTTTTGGCTAAATCCGAAATATTACTCTAATGAGTATAATTAGACACTAATTACTTCTACCTTCCTACATGGCACTATTAAGAGTTCATAGACACGCTATAAGAAGAAACTTACTATACCCCTTAAATTTAGCGAACTTAAGTCCTAGTTGGTTAATTAGGTCCAAGACCCTACTAATTAAGGGATAGATTACAACCAGCGATACCATAATATAAAACAGCGAGAAGGCTAGAGTGTAGTCCAGTTTATAAACTACTTAGAAGAGCTAGAAGACAATATACCCTACTTAGACTTATGGGACGACGCTATATAACTCTATTAGCTACTTGCTAAGTTACAACCTAAGATTTAACAGGCTATATAGGAGAAGGGGGAAATTCCTACCTCTTAAGAAAAGCTTATCTCTGAAGCTACTTGGATTAAGAACGCTAAAAGAGACCATCTAGGGAAGTGAAAGAAACAAGACGCCAATAATAAAGAGCGTAGAACTAGACCTAGCTTTAATAAAAGGGGCAGATCCCAACCTAACCACTCTATAGAAGGATAACGCGAGCAGGCTTCGCAACCCTAGAGCAACGCTAGTTAACCCTAAAATAATAATAGGCAGAAACCATAGAACTAAGAGTCACGCAGCTATTATAACTGCGGTAAGAAAGGCCATATACAGCACTTCTACCAATAGAAGAAGCAAGAGGATGCTTAATTAGGAAAAGAGAGAGCCTAGTAGATCTTCACTCCCTTACACTAGGCTAGTAAGAGAAGAAGGGAGTAAGCTACCGTATAGTTATTCCCGTCTCTATTTAAGTTAATAATAAATGGGTAACGCGAGACTGCCTTATAGACAGCGGCGCAACCATAGGGTTCATTTCTTAATTACTAGTAAAGGAATTGGATTTAGACCTTAGTGGCTTACAGGTGCGCACTGTTTAAAGTATTAGAGGCCACCGGATTCCGTGTTATAGGGAACAAACTTTTTCTATGGCCAGCTAGGACCGCAATAGTCTATAGAACACGCAAGAGATGCGCTTTTACGCCGTAGAAATTAAGGGGTATAACCTTATTTTGGGATACCTATAGCTTTAATAGGTCAATCTAGACATTAATTAGCCTTTAGCCTTATATTAACACTAAAAGTCTTAACCGCGTATTATAGTTAAAGATTAAAAGACTTTCTTAAACTATGTGTAAGAGGAAGGGTGGGCGTATGCTATATATACCACTCTTAATACCAAGAATAGGGACGTAGAGTATTTATTTTTAGATATCCGGCTATACGCAGTTAAGGAACTAGAGATTCTATAGGAATATATAGACCTAGAGGATATTGCTAATAAGAAAGCTGCGCACACCTTACCTAACCCTATATTGGTGGAGCATAAGATAGATACAGGAGATAAAAAACCTCCTTTTAAACCACTATATAACCTATCAGAAAACGAGCTAGCAGTATTACGTTAGTATATAGTAGACAATCTTTAGAGAGGATAGATTTAGCCTTCTATAAGCCAAGCAGGGGCACTAATTATATTTATACCCAAGAAGGACAAGACCCTTCGCCTCTATGTTAACTATTAGGCGCTAAATAAGATTACTATAAAGAATTGCTACCTGCTACCCTTAATAGGGGAGCTTATTAACAGGCTGTTAGGTATAAAGATATTCACAAAATTAGATCTAAAAGATGCATACTATTAAATCCGGATTAAAGCCGGCAATAAATGGAAAACGGCGTTCTAAATATAGTACGGCCACTTCAAGTACCTAGTGATGCCATTTGGGCTCACTAACGCACCAGCGACATTTTAGGCCTATATTAATAAGGCATTATTGGGCCTATTAAATACAATATATATAGTCTACCTTAATAACATTATAGTCTACTCTAATAACTACGAAGCATATACATACTATGTGCAAATAGTACTAGAAAGACTGCGGGAATATAAGCTCTATATAAACCTAAAAAAATGCTTGTTCTATATTACTAGCATTAATTTTCTAGGCTTTATTATTAGTGTTAATAGAGTGTTAATGGAGAAAAGCTGGGTAGATGCTATTAGGGAATAGCCATACCCTATAACATTTAGGGAAGTATAGGTTTTTATAGACACAGCGAACTTTTACTAAAGGTTTATTATTTATTACTTGTAAGTAATGCTCCTAATTACTAATCTACTAAATGGATCTAAGGATGGCAAGAAGTTAGGACCCTTTATATTTAGGGAAGCTGCTAAGCAGGCTATAAACTGGTTAAAGGATTTATTTATATCGGCGCCTATCCTAATACACTTCTACTAGGAGCTATATATACACCTTAAAACAGATATATCCGGCTTCGCCCTAGGGGCAATTATATCTTAATTAAAAGACGGAGAATGGCATCCTGTGGCGTTTTAGTTAAGGAAAATAACTCCTATAGAGCAGCGTTATATAACGCACGACTAGAAGCTGCTCACAATAGTTATAGTAATAAAGCACTAGCAATATTATTATATAGAAAGCAATTATCCTATTAAAGTCCTTATAGACCACAATAACCTAGAATACTTTATAACTATAAAGGTATTAAGCGGTTGACAAGCCAGATGGGCGGAGGCACTATTATAGTATAACTTTAAAATTATATACCGCCTAGGAAAGATAAATCCCGCTAATAGGTTGTTAAGACGTCCGGATTATAAGACTAGGAGAATTTAGGACAGCATAGGGGAAATAATTCCCATATTACAAAATTTGCTTAGGAAGAAAGAAGAGTCTTTCCCTAGAACTATAGAATTCCGCAGTAGGGCAGAGGTCCTAGTAATACAGCTACAAAGCACTATAATAATGGAGCTATAGGATATAGTTACGGACCAGGTTATAGACTAAGTAGATATTATAAAGTTAGCGGCCGTTGAAAACGGACTCTGCACCTATACGTAGTGACGGCTACGAACCTAGGTCTTTAAAGTTTAGACTCAGAGCCAACGCAGAGACGTTGCACAGCGTACGATATGACTTCGTGGTGGTAGTTGCGAGCGTTGTGGGCGGTGGTGAAAAGTTTTTACATAGAATGGTGAGATCTCGAAAACCACCACTAATGGTACCCCTTTATAATAACAGCTACTTCTACACTGCCCTATTAGGGCACCTGTACGATCCAACATGGATGCGCAGTATTCGATAACATCCCCCGACCCCCAATTGAAAGCATCGACGACCTCACATCGACGAACGGCGACTGCGAACGAACGAGCAAATATACGGCCCCTCCTAACCCCTAGGGCGATCGCCCGCGGAGCATGCGGTCACTTGCCGTCAACTACCAAATACCTAGTAGCCTGGATTGCGACCCACGGTTC
>Ga0307507_10003625_pt1 | contig 29331 bp, 22 predicted proteins | sample 7_EM_MG_FD_207223 | JGI IMG/M metagenome (GOLD analysis project Ga0307507, IMG submission 207223) | Populus trichocarpa ectomycorrhiza microbial communities from riparian zone in the Pacific Northwest, United States - 7_EM | ecosystem: Host-associated > Plants > Roots > Unclassified | place... | reverse complement strand
TATCTGGCATTGTAAGTTGACCTAAAATGTGGTGACCAGTTCATAACGACCACGACCGTTTGTAATGCATTTTGGGAGCTCATAACGCTAGATGGGAATTTTCCCAATTTACTGATGAAGATGCTTGCTTTTCCCGCAGACATTTGGCAAATGACCAGTGAACTGATTACTTCAGATTTCTTGTACTCTTAAGCTCAATTCATTCAAAAGAAGAAAAACATACTTTTCATTGCTCAGGGAATTTTCTTTTGATTTTACGCGATTTATTTACGATTTTGTCAACGGTTTCGGCAGTTGACCAAAATCGCCGTGACCCCCGTGACTTTTCGGCGTTTGGAAAGGGCCCGTGACGCGTGACTGCCGAATTGATTGAAATGGCACAGTATGCGCCTTTTTCAAGCCTTTCTTTCCTAACCAAATGAACTGCTTCTCAGATATCGACACGGAAGGAATCGTTATCACCATAGCCTGCGGTATAACAGTCGCGCTCAGCATAATATCCGCACTTCTCCTATTCCTTGAACACACTTGCTTCTTCCTCCCCCAGTCAATTGGGGTGGTCTTGTACGCTTATGAATCTTCGCCGGCCTCGTAGCGTTCGACTTCTATTTTCACACGCACAGTGCTTGCATGGGAGATACGATTGGAGGGGTAGCTAGCCGTGATAAGTTCCGTGGAGAAACAACTGGGTGTTATGAGTGCGTATAAGAGGATAGAATATCGTGAGTGTTCTCTTCACCTACAAAAGGGATTTGGTTCCTGAGACTCTCGGTCTGTAATAGTGAGACTGGTGGCTGTCATCCCGTGGTTCACGGCCAAAATACGGTGCGGCGACCTATCAACAACGCTTCATCGATCATCTTTGAATTCGGATTGGACGGGTTTCGGGATTTACAACTTGGACCACCTATAGAAACGACGAAACGACGATCCGTTCCCCAATGTACCGTATGTTCCGTCCTGCCCGTGTCCCTTTGTCTCTGATGGAACCAGTTTTTAGATCCTGTTCTACCCTCAGCCCAGAATGGAATGATTCCTCAACAGCGCACAGGACGTGACTGTTGGTTTGGGAGTTCGTCTATCCGCAAGCTATCGTACAAGAACCCACTTGACCGACATTTCTCATAGCATCCCCCAGCCAACTCGTTGCTCTCCTTGAAGACTTCGCGCGATACATTTGTTAACTTTGTTTCCCAACCAAATCTGCCCACGACTGAAAGGGGCTCCTAGTCATTCACGCACCTTCCGATTAGTGAAACGCGGGTCGAGTCCTGGAGTCACTTGTTGTACGACCTAGACAGTTGCTTCTGTCCACAACCCAAAGGCAACGGCCTTTCCTCTAGAGTCCTGCGCGGAACCGAACTAATTTCAATGTTGGATCCGTTCATGATGGTGAGCGCTCATCATCGGGGACATTTCATCTGACTCATCATTCAATTTTCAAGCTGTCAGGAAACGTTCACTCCCTGAACTTGCCCCACATTTGCAGCCCCAAGTGTAGATGAATTTTCATCTTCATTGACGAGAGGACACTTCTCCGATTGGGGTGCTTCTCGGTATTGGTTCGAAACATAGGGCAGGATTGGGTGGGTAGCTTTGGGAGCTTGGTAAGTTGGGTATCTAATACCTTTTGTACGACTTAAATCCTCACGAGAATCAGCATAGTCTTCGTGGCCGTGAACGGTTGCCCATCAACTCGGCGAGGCCTCAAATAATGCGGGCAAGAGCTCATCGGCATCTATGGAGCCATACTCTTATCGAACACACACATCTTGTGGTGGACTAGGAGGAACGAGAGGAACTAAACATATTCTTCGTATAACGTCCGACATCATTCATGTTCCTATAGACCTTTGCAATACATTGATTTTATGATGTGAACACACAAACCTTTGGGCCAATGGCGTTACCATTACCTACGGCTGTGTCCCTTATTCCAGCGCTCTGCCACCGGATTGACTCAGATGAGGAGCTCGTTGAGAATTGACAGTGAATGGGCACATCGTTATTATGATTTAGCATACCAACTATTACTTTATCTCGTCATAGTCCCCAAGTTCGCGGTACCATTGGATTCGTCCAACTTCGACCTTTGTTTGAACCGTCATCCACTGCATTTCAATTCTTCCACAAGTCCACGCAGAGTGGATAGAGCGTGCATACACCTACAATGAGACGAAGGGAAAGGACGTCCTGGAACGAATGTCACTGCAGGAGAGACTGCCAGTCTGTGAACGATGGATGGCTACTACCAGAATCCGAAGAAAAACAGGGATTTGGTAACTCCGGTGACGGGGTCGAGTTGCCGTTTCGTCGGGGGCATAAACCGAACAACGGAGGATCCCATCAGAAACAGGAGTCGTTTATGGTATCGAGGGGGGATTCGCCGTGTCCATGACTCAAGTGATTCATCGGTTGGGTTCGCAGGAGGGGAAGTAGAAACGAGGGCCGCTGGCGGTGTCAAGAGGGTATTTTCCACATCCATGAATCGAGTGATCAGTTGAGATCAGAGAAGGGAAGGTGTGGTTCCAAAAAGGCTATGGATGCCGGGGAGGGTACAGAGGAGCTCAGTCAAACCCCAATTGTAGGAGCATCGGAGGAACTAACGCGTCAACTCGAACTCACTCTCAAGTCCCGAGCCATCGGAGGATCCAATGCGTCAATTCGAGCTCATTCCCAAGTCCCAAGCGACCTACAACGGGGTCGACGTGGATACCGTATAAGTACACGGACAGTGTCCAGCTCCATTTCACGAATCAGTCCCTCCTCCTCGCAGAGGGAATCCATCTCCTGCTTCGAGTTCGAGTTCAAGTTCGTAAGCGCAACAAAAGTCAAAGGGAGGTGCTCCGCCTGAACCATCTGACTATTCAGGTCCTTGCAGATATCACCGCCAGGGCCAGGCCAAAGAAGAACGAGTGGTTAGGCCAGTGGATCGAGCCAGTATGGTTTGTGCGTTTTCGACTCAGGACGGTTACAAGGTTGAGTTTGTTGAGTGGTTCACTTTCCTGTTCGTCGTGTGGGTAAGTGACCTTATAAGATAAACGTACGAAAAGAAAATACTTGCCTGGTGGGTGTGATATGTAGCGTTCAGACTCTCCACATCCCCTCATCGCTTTCCTGTCTGCGTCATCTTTCGTTCTCACTGCCTGAACTCGCGCTCCGTTCCTCCTTCTTCGCTTCAGAGATTCCTCCACCGTCGCTTCCAGCTTTCCCACCCAGCTCCTCACTTCCTCCACTCTAGACTTGACTTGTAGTTCCTAAATGCTGACGAGTCATTAGCCGTTGCAGATCGGCCAAATGGACAGCTAGGATGGATTCTAAAGGTGGAGCGACGTCGACGTCGGTTGCGACTGAGCGCGTTGCTGTCACCGTTAACTTCGTTGCACGTGGGCATATCAGCGTCATCGTCACCGTCAACGCCGATATCTTTTTCATCTGCTGGGCTTGCGAAAACGACCATTGCATGCAGATTTTCCCACCTCATAGCAGACAGTCCGGCTCTAAAACGCTGAAACGAAGTCGCAATGAAGTGGGTTTCTGAGGATACAACGGAGTAATCAGAAGCAAGTAGGTGAACTTCAAATGAGGAGCTGATGGAAGACGTCAAACATGCTTGTAAAAGGGGTAGGGGTTAGTCTGTACGATAGGAGAGGGAAAGGCAACTCACCATACACATCGGCACTTACAACTGTAGGCGACGTCGCGAGTTTCTTAAGGCGTCTCTGCGACTAATTCGACTTGATGAGGGAGTTCAACCATACAAAACCAGTGATAACGGCAAAGCACCAAGAGGAAAATGTCTTGACTACCGGCTCGCATCGTGAAACGCTCTGCATACTTGTGGTATCCCCCTACCCGTGGCACCCGTTCGGTTGGACCTAGATTCTTGACAAGCGATCCATCCATGTACAGAAGCAGTCTTCTGAGTCTTCGTTCACGTGTTGCGCGGGGCTCTTCCCGTTTGGCGCTGTTGCCATCCATCTGGGCTCGTTCGTACATGTCCCTTCAAGGCTGCAGCTGTGCCACGGCAGGGTATGTGGGTCGACGCGTCCATGGGTTGGGTACGTGAGTAGCGATTTCGAGGACCTTTGCTGTGCCACCACTAATCCGGTAGCGGCGCGTGCACCAGTCCCCAGCGTTGCTTTTCTCGCTATGTTGGTTGCTGAGGGGTTCTAGAGTCTGGGGGAAGGGCCAGTTCTCTCAACTGGGATTGCTTACCATTTGCCAACTAAAGGACACATATCTCATCCCCCTTTTTTCAATTTCGATGTTTCGCACCGCCAGCGGCTAGAATTTTATTCGACAAAAGCATGCAGAGGGAATTCGTTATTAGTTGGGGTAAAGAATGGGGCAACGAGAACGAAGGCTGTGGACAACCAAGCCAAACAATAGATGGCTACATCTCTGCCTTCGTTTTCACTACCACCTCCATCAGAAGAAGAAAGAATGTCGAGAGAAATGCTCAAAAAGTTGCGTCTTTGGAAGACAAAAACCAGGACGGCAGAAGATGTTGACATCGAAGGTGCTTATCTCCTTCGTCTGGATCTCTAACGCCATCTCAAGACCGAAAACTCGACCAGCGCAATACGTCAACTTGGAAAGACAAAGGATTCGAGCCAAAAATTTACGAATGAGGACCTGCTGTTTCCGCGTTCTTATCATTGGCCGGGCCAATGCAGGCAAGACAACCATCCTCCAGCGAGTCTGTAATACAAGAGAGCAGCCCATAATTTTCAATCCCCAGGGCCATGAGGTTTGTGTTATACACATAATATTATGTAATTGAGTGATTCTATTGACAGATTGACTTGTCTGAGCTGAATCCAACTGCAAAGGTAATTAAGAGCCACTTTGTTATCACCTCTTTCTCAACATCTGATAGCGAGGAGAGCACAACATTGAGAATGAAATGATATTTGCCAGTAACCCAGGATATGTCTTCCATGACTCTTGTGGCTTTGAAGCAGGTAGAAGATCAGAGCTGGATGCTGTCAAGAGCTTCATACAGCACCGATCAACAGCAAAACATATGGGGGAACAGTTACATGCAATATGGTGAGTGGCTGATAATGACACTTAGATGTACCTGAACACAGCTTGCTTAGGTACTGCATTCCAACAAATGATGGAGCAAGGTCAATCACAAGGGTAGAGCTTGATTTCTTTGATGAGTGTGGGACTGGCAAAGGTATAATAGAATTGTCTGGAAAATCTGAGAATTTGCTAAATTCAGCCTGTCTTGATTCTTGCAGTCCCTGTCATTGTCTTGTTCACAAAAGCAGATTTGCTTGATGCTCAAACAATAGGACAACTAGTTAAAACTGGGATGAGCATTGAAGATGCTGCAAGTAAAGCTGGAGAAGAATCAATTATCAACTTTCATAAAGATTTTGGCCATTTGCTGTATGCAAAAAAGTATTCTCCTAAGACACACATATATTTTCGGGGTAAAGATTATTTTTGTTTACAAAGGCAGTAAACTGATGATATACTGTAGATATGCAAAAGCCTACAAGTGACTGTAGTCTGCTTGTGAAGAAAACTGCAGGTGTTCTTTCAGATGATGTCATCTTACAGCTGTTTCTTTCAGTTCAACTGAATCATTTGTCTGTATTGATGGAATATGCAGTGAAAAGGTTGTTGGTTTCAATACCATATGGCAAAATATAATGCTGATCAGTTCTGTTAGAGTTATGTTTGATTCTCATGGGCGATGGCTAAAAAAAGCAGAGGAGCAGACAACAACAATCAAGAATATGTTAAAATACTTTCCACACATTGTAAGTAGAAATCACATTCTGTATTATATGATGCTGACAATGGGCTGCTCTGGGTTTTAAACAGGGTGTAAGTCAGGGTCCAGATGGCTTTTTCTGCCCAATGCTGACAATAGAATGGTCTGGGTTTTGAACAGGATGTAAGTCAGAGTCCAGGATACTTTTCTGCATGATCCTGACAGTAGAATGGTCTGGGTTTTTAACAGCCTGTAAGTCAGAGTTCAGGAGACCTTTTCTGCATGATATTGACAATAGACTGGTTTGGGTTTTGAACAGTATGTGAGTCAGGGTCCAGGAGGCCTTTTCAGCATGATACTGACAATAGACTGCTCTGGGTTTTGAACAGGATGTAAGCCTGGGTCCAGAAGGCCTTTTCTGCATGATGCTGACAATGGGCCTGGTTTTGAACAGGATGTAAGTCTGGGTTCAGGAGGCCTTTTCTGCATAATGCTGACAATAGAATGGTTGGGGTTTTAAACAGCTTGTAAGTCAGAGTCCAGGAGGCCTTTTCTGCATGATTCTGACAATAGAATGGTCTGGGATTTGAACAGGCTGTATGTTAAGGTCCATGATTCCTTTTCTGAATGATACTGACAATTGCATGCTATGGGTTTTGAAAAGAATGTAAGTTGGGTCCAGAAGGCCTTTTCTGCATGATGCTGACAATAGAATGGTCTGGGTTTTGAACAGCTTGTAAGTCAAGGTCCAGAAGGTCTTTTTTACATGATGCTAACAATGAGCTGCTCTGGGTTCTGAACAGGATGTAAGTCAGGAGCCCTTTTCTGTATGATGCTGACAATGGGTTACTCTGGGTTTTGAACAGGATGTAAGTCAGAGTCAGAAGGCCCTTTCTGCATAATGCTGACAGTAGAATTGTCTGGGTTTTGAACAGCTTGTAAGTCACAGTTTAAGAGGCCTTTTCTACATGATATTGAAAATAGACTGGTTTGGGTTTTGAGCAGTATGTAAGTCAGGGTCTGGGAGACTTTTCTGCACGATGCTGACAATATGCTTCCCTGGTTTTGAACAGGATGTAAGTCTGGGTCCAGGAGGCCTTTTCTGCATGATGCTGACAATGGACTTCTCTGGGTTTTGAACAGGATGTAAGTCTGGGTCCAGGAGGCCTTTTCTGCATAATGTTGACAATGGGCTACTCTGGAATTTGAACAGCTTGTAAGTCAGGGTCTAGAAGGCTTTCTGAATGATGCTGACAATAGAATGGTCTGGGTTTTGCACAGGCTGTAAGTTAAGGTTCAGGATTTCTTTTCTGCATGATGCTGATAATGGACTGGTCTGGGGTTTGAACAGGATGTAAGTAAGGATGCAGGAGGCCTTTTTTGCATGATGCTGACAACAGAATGGTCTGGGTTATGAATAGCTTGTAAGTCAAGGTCCAGAAGGCCTTTTCTGCATGGTTCTGACAATGAGTTTCTCAATATTTTGAACAGAATGTAAGTCAGGGTGCAGGAGCCCTTTTCTACATGATGTTGACAATGGGCTGCTCTCAAATTTGAACAGGATGTAAGTCTGGGTCATGGAGGCCTTTTATGTATGATGCTGACAATAATGGTCTGGATTTTAAACAGCTTGTAAGTTAGGGTCCAGGAGGCCTTTTCTGCATGATGCTAACAATAGAATGGTCTGGGTTTTGAACAGCTTGTAAGCCAAGTTCCAGCTGGCCATTTTTTCATGACATTAACAAAGACCTACTTTGGGTTTTGAATAGGATGTAAGTTAGTGTTCAGGAGGTCTTTTCTCCTTAATGCTTACAATTGGCTACTCTGAATTTTCAATAGTTTGTAAGTTATCCAGGATGCTGTTTCTGCTTGATGTTGACAATCAGCTCTCTGAACTTTGAACAGAATGTCAGTCATTTTCCAGCTGGTCTTTTCCACTTAATGCTGACAATATATTGCTCTGGATTCTAAACAGCATGTAAGTCAGCATCCAGTAGGCCTTTTCTACAGGGATGCTTATGATAGCTTGGTGTGGTCTTTGTGAATTCAACTCTGAATAAATTTTTTTTTCAACAATACTTAGGTATGTTTTAGCTCTCAACACATCTCTATATAAATTTGATAGTAAGGTGTTACAGATTGTGAGTTTTACATAAAGGTATTTCATATGAAAGACTCACACTGCTGCACTTTGCTGTATAGCCTGTAAGTTCATGCCCTATGGAATTTGTCTTTTTATATTTTCTTCAATTGTGATACTCTAATTATTTATCCTTACTCATTCCCTTCATTATCTAGCAGGATGATGCTTTACAATGTGTAGATTGGTCTTCTGTGAGCTCTTACAACATGTATATTATCCAAATCAGTCTGCTTACTATCTCTTTTACTTAGCTTGGTGACAATACAACTTTCCAGAGAAGTGCCTTTCTGTTTATTGGTATGCATGCTTTACTCTTTCTGGTATTTGTGACTTTTTCTATCATTAAATACAGCCACAGCCATTATTGCAGAGCATTCCTATTTTATTTGGAAAGAACAACCTTCCAAGTCCTCTGAACCTGTCAAAATTTCTTTTCACACATTCCAGTCATCTGCTGCCTTCAAAAACATTCAGAATGGCATCAAGGAACTGGATGAAGAACATACAGATATTGCAGCTGCAGTTGTGAAAATTGCTCTGGAAAACCGTCTTTGTAGGTTTTCAGCATTTCAACACAATTTTGTGATACTCTTTCTTACACCTACTTTAGCCAAGTAAAATTTACAAGGCATTCTCTTCACAGTTCCTTCCAATGATATGTGAGATTATACATTATTCATCTTGTGGGCTAATGATTATCTTCATTATAAGATTCAATTCTTTTACAAGATCTGAGAGATTCAACTCCCTCCTATTTTCCATTTTTTTCTTGGTGCACAGTTAGTACATACTTCAGTCAAAGAAGTGTCAATTCAGTATACCATTGCAAAATTGTATTATTTTACTTACATAGAATTCAACTTCTTCACTCTCATTGAATGTAAAAATGAACATGTTAAACAGGTCCTGAGTTGTGAAGAGCTAACAGCCCTATACTGAGTATGACCAACTATCAAGGCTGGTGGACATAGCATGATTCTAGACCACATATGTTAGTCACCCTGTGCCCTACCTAATGTAGTAACTAGATGTGACAGCCCACCATATCATAGCTGAACTGGCCTAATTCCCAAACTGTACATTTACTAATGGTTCAGCCAAACCCACAATACTCCATTAACCTGGGGCAGTTATTAGTGTTGCTGAAGTTCAGTCCCAAACTGACAGTTTGGACTGAACAGGTAGAACTCAACTGATGGTTCAGTTGTAGTTCTACTGTACTATTTTGACCAAGGGTTCACCATTTTGGGAAATTTTCATGCTGAGATGGCCGAAATTTTTTCTTTTGATATAACATGAATAAAAAAAATAGTTTTCTTTTTGATGTGACATGTGACATGAACACTTGGTCAAAATAGTACAGTAGTTCCTGTTCATGCTGGGGTTGTTGGTTCCAGTTCATGGTTCAGGCAGTTCAGTCACCCATGGGTAACAGACTATTAGTCATGCAAACTCCAGATATATTACATGACTAAATGTCAGAGAATATATTTATATTGTATATATATTTGGCTTGTAAATCTATGCCTTTACCAAAATATGCTTCTATTGCCAATGTCACACAGAATATATTTTCAGTGTGTCACACCACCCAAAATATAATTTTCATGTCAGGACCTTGAGTTGTTGGTACATGCACTTCAAGCAAGGTTCACTATTTGATCTGAATCTGTGAGCCATCTAGCTTATGTTGTTCTCAGCAAAAATTGGTGATAATACCACTGCATGGCCCAGTGGATTCCTTGATTTCACTGTAAAGATGAAATGATGTGTTCCTACAGCCCTAGGAAAGCATCTATGTACAAAGAAAAAATGGCTAAGAATGCCCTCAATGGTAGAAAAATAACAACATTTTTTGGGGGGAACCAGGACCCCAGAGAACCCTTATTAGTCCAAGAAAATATCCTGGGTCAAAATATATTTCAAAGCCATTCCAGTGAGAAAATATATTTCTACTCAGATCTTAGGGTCAAGACTTCAAAAATATATTTGGACCCCATTCTACAGACAAAATATATTTTGGGCTGTGTGACACACTGAAAGTGTGACATTGGTGGTATAAATATATCTTGGTAAAGGCATAGATTTACAAGTCAAATATATATATAATATAAATATACCCCCTGACATTTAGTCATGTAATATACCTGGAGTTTGCATGAATAATAGTCAGTAGGCAGTGGGTGACTTAAGTGTTCCAGAACTAGAGAAAAGCCTTAATAAAAAGCTGTTACCCTTCAAAATTGATTAAGTTTCAAATCCTTTCCTTGTCACTGCAAACATTCCAATATACTAAAGAGCAAATATTTTGAGTATTTTGATGGTACATAAATTTCTCCCAAAATATTGTCCACCAGGTATGTGATTAATATCATGTTATTACTTATGCTAAAGTATCAGATTAGTATTTTGATGATATTCAAGGTTTTTTTTAGTACTGTATCAATACTGGCTTATATACATACACTATTGAGGAAAACCCTTCAATATCATCAAAATGCTACTTTTATACTTTAGTATAAGTAATAAAATATTTTTTTCATACTAACCACATACCTGGTGGATGATACTTTGGAAAAGATTTATGTACCATCAAAATATTTTTATTTCAGTATGTTGGAATGTTTGCAGTGTGTGTCTGCATGTTAAAACAATATAATTTCTTCATCCTTGGTCTTTAACAAGCCAGGACAAGCATTTTAATTAAGAGAAATCATTCTAAGACTTCCATTTGAGTACAAGAACATAAATTTGTATTTCTTAATACTGTGAGAAACCCAAACTCAAAGCACTGCACGTGTATAGTGGGTGATTATGTGTTAAGGTTAAAGTGTGCATGTGTTGTTTAGATGTGGTTCACACACTTAGTCATTTTGTGTGGTGCACATTCCTTGATCTTTTGTGTGCTATGGTCTTCTCAACAATGTCAGGACTACAGGAAGAATTACACCAACTTCAACTTGGGCTGAACCAAGATCACCAAGAAATAGTGAATTGAGTTTCATGCACACAAGCCATTACCCTCCACATGGAAGCTGGAATCCAAAACCTAATTCATGAAGGCATTTATGAATTTGCAGAGGAAGCACTTCTAAAGTATGTGAGGGAAGACTTGGCAACTAAAGTGAGCCCTGCTGGTTTTGCAAAACCAAGCCATGCAAGCAAGTCTTACCAGGCTCCTAAGTTATTCCTCTTTGCCACAAAAAGACAACTTGTTAACTTGTAAAGTCAGTGATATGTGTTTTTTAAGTGTGCATAAATTTATGGGTCACCTTCTTGATGCAACTTCAGTAGTATCAGAATTGGGATTGAACATTGAAACTTTAGGCTACTCTATCATGTTTCAAACACTCATTATTCTTCCTGACAAATACCAGGCATCAGGTATTCAGACTAGAGACACAGAGGTTCACATCATAATGGGCATGCTGGAGACCATTAACTGTGAGTGCTCATCCTGAGAGTACCCATCTCACTTGAACATTTACTTGCCAGGCTGCTATGAACTCCTCACATATCACTCTTCAGTGTCAGTGATTGCATGTTTACCAGCTAGAATGAACAAGGTTTATCCCAAAATAATAGATTAGTTTCTTGGCATAAGTCTCTTCTTCTGGGAGATGTCATATTTCTGACAGGATGGATGATATTTTGTAACTTGAAGTGAGATTCAGCAGTCTTGAAGAACACATGGTAACCAGCAGACCTTGGTGACCCATATATGAACTAAACATGTACTAGATAAATGCCATCTAATTGTCTGTTTTTCTACAACTCATGTTGGTTATAAAGATTTCAGCTCATCACTAAACTATTCAACATGTTTGGTTTACATTCAACAACAGCAAAGGAGTTGAATCCAGTAAAATTATAGTACAGCATTGTAGGAGTATGAAGAATAGACAATCCTTTGACTGAACTCCTGACTAAATGAGGGCCAAGGAAAAGACAAATGGGAAGTAGGAGGGAGTTGAATCACTGTAATTATGTAAAGAATTTGAAACCTATGATAAAAATACCTATGAGCCCACAGGATAATTGACATGAGGAAACATACATCATTGAACAGAGCCATGAAGAGAATGTGTTATGAAATGTACTGGGCTAAAGTGGGTATAAGAAAAGGGAATGACAAATTTTTGTTGAACTATTAAAGACTTACAAAGTTGGTTGTCTAGAGCAATTTTCACAACTGTAGCTACAACATCTGTATGTTCTCCATCTAGATTCTCAATGGCATTCTGAATGTTTTTGAAAGCAGCAGATGACTGGAACATGTCAAAAGAAATTTTGAGAGGTTCAGAAGACTCGGAGGATTGTTGTTTCCAATTAAGATAGGAATGCCCTGCAATGATGGCTGTGGCTGTATTTAATGACAGAAAAAGTCACAGAGTATACCAAAAAGGGTAAAGGATGCATACCAATACACAAAAAGGCACTTTTCTGAAAAGTTGCATTATCACCAAGCTAAGTAAAAAGAGTGGTAAGAAAACTGAAATGGATAAGATACATATTGTAGGAGCTCACAGAAAAACAGTCAACACAATGTAAAGCATTGTCTGCCTAGAAAATGAAGAGAATGATTAAACATGAATAATTGGAGTACCATAATTCAAGAATGTGAAAAAGACAAAATATATATGACATCACTTACAGGCTATACAGCAAACCACAGAAGTATTAAAGTTTTCCAGATAAAGTTCCTTGATATAAAACTCACAATCTGTATCACCTTGTGGTCAAATTTCTACAGAGATTTCGAGTGAAAGCTGAAACATACCTAAATATTATCAGGCTATCATAAGCATCCCATAAAAAGGTGTCTGGGTCATTGAGAAGTCCATAACATGCAGGAGCAAGGAACATATGATGTGTGAACTGAACAGGTGCATGAACCACACCTAAACAACACACACATACTTAAACCTTAACACACAATCACCCACTATATGTGCATGGTGCTTCAAGTTCAGGGTCTCAAAGGTATTTAGAAAATACCCAAGTGTTTTGTCTTAGTAGAATTTTAACTTTATTAATTGTCTTTGCGAATTTTTTGTTTGTAAAATTGGTAAATCACAGCCTTGATGTGTTGATTTGGGTTTGTTAAATCAGGTGTGATTTATAGATTTTTACTAGCCATGCTAGAACAAATTTGTGGCTTTGTATTATCATGAAGAAAGCTCCTTAAAATTGATTACAATTGCCCACCTCCTAAGTCTCTACTTGGAGTGCAGATAACTGGTCAACATGGGACGATTCCTTGTGTATTGACCTAGCCACACACTCCTTAAATACTAAAATCCTTATCTATGCTTTTACATGTGTTTCTCTGTGGTATCTACTTAAAAACTGGACAGCTGGGGCATTTTAATAGGGTATACTAATTTTCTATAAGCCTTCTCAAGGGACACTACAGATTTTGTAGTGTATACACAGAACACATCAGTATTGATGCATATACAGTAATAGCCAATGTAGTTATTTTTATCTTTCTTTGATCTTGTGTGTTTTCTTTCTCAATAGCCTCAGTTGTCACTTTGACATACTATGTCATAGTGTTGATAGGCTTGCTGATGCACTGATCCATGTTGCCATCAACCATCAGCCTATGATTCTCAAAGTAAGTTTTCAATAGAAAACTTCTTATCTCTTTCTTGGAGCATGATAAAGCTCTTTAATTATTCTATCATATGTTTTCAATTGGAACAAAGGTGCCCTGTTGTGTGTGATGCAACAGAACTGGGTTTCTTTCTAAAGTTTACACTTTCATGCAGTTGTGGCTGAGATGCATCAGTTTTGATGCACACATGGGAATTGCTGTACATCACATACATGCTTGCAAACAATGTACTTCTAATGGCTTTCTCAGCACTGATCATCTCCATGTTTATACCACAGATAGCAATAGCATTTCTTCATCATTCTTATTTTATACAAAAGCTAAGGAATATCCAACAGCTCTGCTTCTTATGGTATTATAATAATAGAGGTGCTTTTCTTTGTGTGACAAGTGATGCATGTGATGAGCTTGACTAATTGAGCTTGCTTGCATAATCCTTTTCCCACATGTGACTTTCTGACTTCTCACATGTCACTCACATCACATACATGTGCCTATGCATCTTAGCTTGAATTAAATCATTTTAATCCTTGTGAAATATATGCCCATGTTTAGTGTATAGTCCAACACCCTGTGCTGAGGTGTTTCTACTCTAGAACACCTTTTTAGTGTACTATTTTGTGGTGGTGTTGTCATTTTACAGGCCTCAAGCATATTGAAGTTGCCCAAGCTGCAAACTGACCACAATTTCTGCTACCTTAGACTGCACATTTCTTGGCTGATACTTTAATCAACTGGACAGGGCTTGTCCATTGATCCTTTTAATCATTGTAATTTGTACTAAGTGTTCTTACAGGGATTTATTAATGAAATGCTAAATTTCACATTTTTAGGAGTGTAATGTTACACTCCATATCAACATAGCTTACAAGCTATCTAGAATCCAGAGCAACACATTGTCAGCATCAAGTGGAAAAGGCCAGCTAGAATGAGTAGAAGCTGATTTACATTCTGTTTGAAATCAGAGTGGCCAATTCTCAGCAGGAAGCAGAAATAGCCTGGTGGACCCTGACTCACATGCTGTTCAAAATCAAGACCATTCTATTGTCAGAATCATGCAGAAAAGGCCTCCTGGACCCTGACTTACAAGCTGTTCAAAACCCAGACCATTCTATTGTCAGCATCACACAGAAAATGCCTCATGGACCCTGACTTACAAACTGTTCAAAACCCAGGCCATTTTATTGTCAGTATCATGCAGAAAAGGCCTCCTGGACCCTGACTTACATGCTGTTCAAAACCCAGACCATTCTATTGTCAGCATCATGCAGAAAAGGCCTCCTGGATCCTGACTCACATCCTGTTCAAAACCCAGACTATTCTATTGTCAGCATCATGCAGAAAAGGCCTTCTGGACCCTGACTTACAACCTGTTCAAAAGCCTGACCATCCTACTGTCAACATCATGCAGAAAAGGCCTTCTGGACCCTGACTTACAAGCTGTTTAAAACCCCAACCATTCTATTGTCAGCATCATATAATAAAGAACCTGACTTCTGCTCACAATATGTGGAAAGTATTTTAATATATTCTTGACTGTTGTTATCTGCTTCTCTCCATTTTTTAACCATTGCCCTTGAGAGTCAAACATCACTCTAATATAACTAATCAGCATTATGTTTCATCATATGATATTGAAACCAACAACCTTTTTACTCCATATTCCATGGATAGAGATAAATGATTCTGTTGAACTGAAAGAAACAGCTGTAATGTGGTATCATCTGAAAGAACAGCTACTGTCTCCTTCACAAGCACACTACAGTCACTTGTAGTGTTTTGCATATTTACATTATATCATCAGCTTCCTGCCTTTGTAAACAATGAAATTCTTTACCCCAAAAATATATGTGTGTCTTAAGAGGATATTTCTTTGCATATAGTGTATGGCGAAAATCTTTGTAAAAGTTGTTAGTTGATTATTCACCAGCTTTACTTGCAGCATCTTCAATGCTCATCCCATTTTTCACTAGTTGCCCTATTGTTTGAGCATCAAGCAAATCTGTTTTTGTAAACAAGACAATGACAGGAACTGCAGAAATCAAGAGAGGCTAAATTTAGCAAGTTCTCAGATTTCTTAGGCAATTTTACCCACCCCTGCCAGTCCCACACCCTTGTAACTGGCCTTGTTTCATCATTTATTGGGATGCAGTACCTAAGCAACTGTGTTTGGAAACATCTGAGTGTCATTACTCAGCTACTCACCATATTGCATGTAGCTGCTCTTTCATATCTTTTGCTGTTGACTGGCGATGTATGAAGCTCTTGACAGCATCCAGCTCTGATGTTCTACCTGCTTCAAAGCCATGAGAATCATGGAACACATACCCTGATTACTATCAAATATCATTTCATTCTCAATGTTGTGCTCTCCTTGCTATCAGATGGTGAGAAAGAGGTAATAACAAAGAGGTTCTTAATTACCTTTGCAGTTGGATTCAGCTCAGATAAGTCAATCTGTCAATAGAAGCACTCAATGGCATAATATTATGTGTATAACAGAAAGCTTATGGCCCTGTGGATTAAAAATTTTGGACTGTTCTGTTGTATTGCAGACCCGCTGGAGTATGATTGTTTTTCCAGCATTGGTCTGACCAATGATAAGCACACAGAAATGTTGTGTATCCCTTTGTAAATTTTCAGCTCAGATCCTTTCTCTTTCCAGGTTGACATATTGTGCTGGTTGGGTTCTTATTTCTGGCTGAACATGAGATGCTTCAAATGGTGTTAGACACAAAGGAAGTGATGAAGGTAATGCTGTACCTCCCGGATCCACTTGCACTGGTAGGGTTCTCATATAGGGCTGGACCATTCCTTGATGAGACACTTCAAATGGTGTTACTAGAGACAAGGGAAGTGGTGGAGAGATAACTGCATACCTCTGAGTAGTGTTTGAAGGTCCAGTCTGGTCTGGTTTTTTGACCCCCCAGGGCCTTAACCATAACCGTAACTGGTCTTCCCTTTTCCCAGAAGTCAAAAAAACTGGACCGGACTGCAAAAAGACCACAGACTGCAGTTTTAACTGGTATTTAGACCAGTCTCAGTCTGCACCGATTTTAACCAGTTTAAGGCCAGTCTTTTAAGGTAGAGGACATCCACTTCCTTCCAACGTCACGTGTGGTTACTTTTTTGTGACAGCCTCATCCAAATCCAGAACTACACCTCGAGAAAATAAGAGAAATGAGAATTAAATATTACTCACCCACAAATCGCGAAATCGAAGACCATAGAATCATTTAAAACTAGATTAAGAATGTATTTACAAAATTAGAAGTGATAGGAGTAAGAATTAGGTTTAATCCCCCCAAAATATGAAATTATGTACAGTAACATGGCAGGAATTGATGAAATGGAAAGGCAAGCAGTCAAGTAAATGCTCTGGATAGAGCAAATTTAACGAATCTTTGCTTTCTCCATGTCATCCATAAGTGTTTGTGGGAGGACACGATGTCCTCGATATTTGCGCGCAGCCCAAGCAGCTTGACTGCCATTGAGGCCCTTTTCGTAGGCATCCATAAAGCAGTTGGCTCGAGTGGCAAACCTCAAACAATATTAGATTAATGCAAACAAATTTATGTAAAGCTTACTGACACATTGAGAGGAGAGGGACAGCATTTAATGCCGCCAAGGCATTCTTCTTGAGGATGTCCTCTCAGGAGGACTCAGGATTCAAGCGGTACAGCCGCTTTGCGTAACCCCAGCACTGCTCAATAAAATTTAGTTCACAATGGAACTTCGGTAAGAATATGACCTTGAATCCTTGTGCAGTGCACATGGTTTCGAGAATTGTCTCGATGTGCGTGAAATTGGGCTGGTTGAACAGAATGTGTCAGCAACAGCAGTCAATTGCCGGAGGTGCGCATTTGAAACCTTTGCACTCTGCAAGGACTTTTGGCATGTTACCGTAGACTGCATGCTTCGTTTTGGCATTGTCGTGCTGAATTTCACAAGATGCGCTGCAGAATATAGGCCTGTTGGCAATATTTCTGGGTGATCACGCTGAATATTCCATTTTTTCCTGATTTCTTTATTTCTACAAGATTACAACTACTTTTGGAACAATTCTATGGAAGCTGATTGTCCTGAAATTCTTTTGTCATTATTTGAAGAATTTTATTGTAGATATGTAGATGCTTTTGGAATTGTCACGCTCATCACGTGATGTTGGAAGGAAGTGGATGTCCTCTACCTTAGCAAATATTTTACAATTATGAGTCAGTAACTTTGTTAACATTTTCCTTAGATTTAAAATGAGCTTGAGAATGTCAATTTTTGTTAAGAATTGGTGTTTCTATAAAATAAGTTTGGTACATCTACTCTTTTGGGTAGTATTTTACATTTTCAACCATATCTCTGTCAGTTTTTGACCAAATAATACATTCTTAGGTGCGTTTTAAAGGGTATTTAAGGGGCTACAAAATACCAGTCAAGACCAGTTAAAACCTGTTCACTTAGACCGGTCTTTTTGCAGTCTTTACATCTCAAAAATGAAAAGACCAGACCACAGGTCCAGTCTTTTGTGGTCTTGGTCCGGTCTGGTTATAGTTTTTTTCTGGCCTTTTAACTGGACTTCCAAACACTACCTCTGAGGTCCACATCCTGTGCTGGCTGGGTTTTGGTCTTCCAAAAATGTAAACCATCCTTCACCTCCCCCACTCCCACACATGTGATGTGTCGGTAATCACTAACCTTCCATATATGGTAGTCTCATGACTTAGGGCAATGTGCCATTGCCCTAAGTCAGCTCAAGAATGCACTACCATGCATTCTTGAGTCCCTAACCCCCTAACCTTTTAACCTAACTGAGAATGTGCTACTGCATGGGGAGAGAAATATCCCTAACCCTAACTTCCTAACCCTGAGAATGTGCTCTGCACAAGGAGAAAAATATCCCAAGTGCAGAAAAAGAATTACCCAAGCAAGAATTGAACCCACATCATATTGAGTATTATGACTAAGCAACATCAATGTCCCAAGATTAAACCATTACACCATTCTGGCATTTGTTTCTATTCTGTGGCATGAACTATGTCTCATAATATCTCCACTTAAGAAGGTCATAATATTTGTCATACCTTCCTTTTAAGGAAATGTAAGAGTGGGGGAGAGCTGGGTCAAATAAAAACATAACTTGTTGAGCATTTCTTTTGACATTCTTTCTTCTGATGGTAGTGGAAAAGAAGGCAATGATGAGCATGCAGCAATCCATTGTTTGGCTTGTAGTTTGCACACATGAGCCACATATTGAATGTGTAATTGTTCTCTCATTGTCAAAAATATCCTTCTTCACCCTGTTCTTTCCCTTTCCTTACCCCAAATGATCATGAACTCCTCAGCATGCTTCTGTTGAATCAAACTCTAGCAGCTGGCAATGCAAAACATCGAAATTGGCCAAAGGGGGATGAGATACTTATCCTTTAATTGGCAAATGGTAAGCAATCCCAGTTGAGAAAATGGGCACTCCCACCACCCCTTCCCCCAGACTCTAGACCCCGTCAGCAACCAAAATAGCAAGAAAAACAATGCTTCTCTAAATCACTATTCAACGCATGGAAGTGTCGACCCACACATGCTACCATGGCATGTCAAAGTTTTTTTATTTCAGTTACAACTGGCTGGCATCATAACCATGTTAGAACGCCAGTTCTCACCCAGTTGTAACTGATTTCAGCCAAAATCAGTGATTGCAACCAGGTTATGTCCTGCTGAGTTGGTTGAGAAGGGTTGAGATCAGTCTGCAGAGATTGATACCGATTTCAACTGCAAAATATAATAATAATAATTTCTACCTTAGTGGCAGCATCAGTCATTGATACCAGAAAGGCTCACAAAGCATGCACTCACAAGATTTATTACTATTACATTTGTTTGTAGTCATAGCACCTTTACAATTTCAAGTGGTTCATGTTACTCAGGCCCATGATAAGGAGTGAAGCACAGTGGGGTGCTGCATCATGTTGCTGACTACAAAGTTTTGTAGTCTCTGAGTTAATGACCATCATAATAACCTGAGATTCAATGTTAATATATGACCCACTGGTACAGTGGTAACTATCAACAACTAACCAAAGGTAAGTAATTAATACTATAAGGCCCAGAGTTTGAATCCTGCTCAACACAAACAATAAAATAGGACTACAAAGAATACAGTACAAAATAGAATAGAATAGAATACACTATAAAATATGATACACCACAAATTAGAGTACATAAATACAATACAGATTAGAATAACACTATACAAAATAGAATAGATAAGTAGATAAGTAGACACTACAAAATGAATTAGACACTATGAAAAATTAGACTACAGCCATCTCTGTGTTAACCCATACTTGTTGGTGGACACCAAAAAGTATTGATTCACACATCACACATCACAGCCCTTGTCAGTTTGTGTGAAATGTCACACTTGTCCTATGTCACATAGCTCTTGTATGAAACCATTTACCAAGTTGGAAATCCATTTTTTTCTGGCTTATTTTACTCTTTCTGCTTTCCCTCTCTCTCAGCTACATGTCCAAGATGTCTGCATTATGACAGAAACCCAGGAAACCAAGGAAAGGCTGAAAAGTGGTGAGAAATAGGCATGTTCTATCACCTCTCAATCACTGGAAACCCTCATCTGAGGCCTCATTTCCTTTGTGCTTCCAAAAGCCTGTATAACACTTATTTGCCATCCTGCAATGCTTCCCATACCCGAGCTCACTAGCTTCATCCTTCACCTGAACACCCTCGGGAGCCCTCTAGTATTATATTTCGGAGGCAGGCTGTTGGGTTGGATGCTATTCAGTTCTTCCAGTCAATTTGAATTGTCATTTATATTATCTATTGACTAGTGTCATTGAGTGGACAGTGCCCAACAGCGCTGTATGGTTTCTTGGCTCTTGGCACCAGGACTTGTACAAAAATTCACACAGCATCACAGGTCACTTACCCACTGATCAAAACCAAAATTTTGTACAACCAGTCACAGGTCACACCCCTGTGTGAATTGAATGAAATGGGACAGTGATACAGAGTATGGGTTTTGGCAGAGCTTGTCCCAGGCCCATTTTTTTGGTCATTCAAGTGTTGTATTATGTATTAGATGACTATGTAAAGACTAAATGCAACAAATTGAGGTAAAACAAATGTGTTTCATTTCTCACAACTCCTGCTGGCATACCCAAGGTTGAAGCCCACCAGAATGGCCTCAAGTTGATGAGTGCATGGATCTGCTACACACTGCTGCAGGATCCTGCAAGAGTGATGCTGCTAGAGCATCTCAGCTTGATATGTTCATGTCATATGCACATCTCCTCAGTCACTGAGACTGATTTCCATCAGATTCAAAATTTTTACTGTGCAATAATTTAAATTTTAATGTGAAAAATGCTTTGATCATACATTTTGGCATACATACTTGCCCTACTTAGCTGAGTGGTACATTATTTGGCCATAGATAGCATAGAAAACCCATATATAATGTGCAAATTAACAAAGGAGTGTCCATTTATGGAATTTTTCCACATCCACCTATGGGTTATGGGTCTTATGGCCCACCAAAAGGTATGGATTATGGGATATGGGAGAGATTGGTTCATTTGGCAGGGAACTGACTTGGTGGACACATAAAAGTATGGCTTATGGGAGGTTATGGGTTATTACAGGTATGGGTTAAGACAGAGGCGACTGTAGTATAATTGTAGACACATAGTATGGTTGAAACTCAGTTTGTACTTGATTGAAATGGTGGTTCTAACCAACCACTCTTCGGTTGAAACCAGTCTGAATGGCCCAATGTGATTGGATCTGTTGTAACCAGCTACATAGTCCAACTGGTTGTAATGTATATTAGAAAACTCTGACACATGTCAGAAAAATCCCCAGAGCCTTTTAAGGGCTGTAAGGCTGAAAATGACCTGGTTACTTTACAAGCCTATTGCAATAAACAAGTCAGGGCTTATAGATGGGCCCTGGTTGTTATAAGACAGGGGGCTTATCCTTATAAGGTGATGCAGCCAGGTATAACATAAGGGACAAATAGGCACAGAGTTACAAGGATACGTGCCACATTAAAATGCAACAATCAAGGATTGAACCAAAAACCTTGGGGCCCATGCACTCCTCATGTGAAGACTACAAATTTGTAGTTGCACCTTACAGTTAGACTACACAGCAGTACTAGAAACTTCCCAAGGCCCACCATATATCTAGTCTTTAGGCCTCCCTTACAACAGCATTATCTTTATGTCCTGGAAGGGATTTGGTATCATTTCCAGCTAAACATGATTAAAATAATATAGGTAACTTTATAAGACACACAAAAAAACCATAATTGGTTTGTGGCCTTGGGTTGGCTATTGAGGCCATCCGAGCCCATGTTACAAGGCTAAACTAATCTTATCAGACCTAGTTTGCTGTGTTTTTGAGCTGGTTAATTTTTGTTTTGCTTATAGAGAGTGTAATTATTATTCAGACTTTACGTTCTTAGGCTCTCCAGATAGATAGGAAGTAGATCTAAATTCGGAAAAAAAGAATGTAAAAAAGTATTAAGTTCTCGTTGAGTTATTTACATTTAGCCGGTTGCCAAGTTGCAGCTCAAATGAGCTGGCTTTTTTTCAAAGCCAGTCAAATATCTCAATCAAATCTTGGTATTTCTTGGCGATCTTTTTTTAAAAATTTAGATCTCCTTCTTGTCTACATGGCGGTTCTAAGAACATAAAATTTGAGTGAGAACTTGCTCTGTATAAACAAAACTCATTGAGCTTGTAACGTGGTAACAATCATTACATCAGCACTACAATGATGAAGGGTCACTTTGTAAGGCAACTGCTATAAAAACAGTCTTCTGCCAGCTTCATTTTTGTAAGCTATGTTCCAATTTGTAAGCAGTGACCCCAGAAATTCCATGTACCTACATCAAAATGTCAAAATATTGGACCCTGGGTATGGTTGTCCACAGCACAATAGCTAGCTTCAGCATGATATGGAGGCCCAGGGCATTTTTTTGATCACCATATGCTGTATATAGATTGTATTACATTACAATTTACATAGGACAATTTCTGTAAGGTATCAGTAACCAGAATTTATTTTGTGGGTGCCATGGCCCATATTGGGAGTATTGGAAGACATGTTGCTCCCCGTCCCAAACCAAGGTACCGTCACACTGGTGAAAGGTTTCAGCCTCGTGTTGCTCTGTCAGACTGTGGAACACTACACGTGGATACTCACTGATGTCAAGGCACCCCTCCCATTCGATCTAGAGTCCCACATACTCAACAACAGGCTGTCAAACATTAAAAACACGAACAAGACAAACAGTTTGACATATCATGTCATTGTTTCTGGTGGTTGCGAGAGGTGTGCATTACCTCAAGCACTGCATGTCTTTTCAACACAGGTTAGCTACTATTTGTATTTTTAAATTTTGAGTATATGTACTCAGCCTCACAAAGGCTTGGGCAATTTTTTTCCAAGGTTGCTGTGGCCCATTGTCATCACTGGTCATCGTGAGAGGTGTGCACACCTTGAGCACCTGCTTTTCTTTTCAACAGAGGTTAGCCCTTGCTTGTCCTTTTGATATTTTAATATCTGTAGTGACACTCACTTTTTTCAAAGATCTCCACACTTTTTCTGAGTTTTTTGCCCCACAGCAAGTGGACCTCTTTTCTCTAAGCAGTCCTTTGTCAACCTATTCACTGCTATGTGATATGCATGCTGTTGCTTGTCACCATCTCAAGCTGTTGCAAGAGGTGCACAGCACATCTAGCACCTGTATTTTTTTTCAACCAAGGTCAGTGACTGTTTGTTTTTTGGTATTCAAACATATGTATTCTATTGACAATCACCTTTTTGAAGATTCATATAATTTTTTTCTGAAATTTTGGCCCCATGGCAAGTGGACCACCAGCCTGTAGTTAAATCTAAGTTGTAAAATAACCAAGCCCTTTGTTGAGTGGAGGACAAGTCAGAGGAGGAGTGGTGTGAAGCACCATGACCATCAAATGCAATGTGAGTCATTTATCTTTTTGATAATGTGAGGATGATATCTACTTACCGAATTATCATAGAATTCTCGTCTACTCATACATTTGCCACTGTCATTATTGTTCACCACTGCACAGTGCATTCATTCACCTTGTCCATGCTGCCATTCCTGGCCTCGTAGACATCCATTTTGATGTTTTTAAGGCCCTAAGCACAAAAAAATACTTACCTCTTTCTTATAGCATCATCATGAACCCTGCCTTGCCTCAACACAACATATCAACTTCCAGTAATCACCATCTTGGCACAATGTAGTCCTCCCAAGACTGTTTCCTTATTTTCAATTGATGTTGTGGGATGGAAGGACTATGTGTGTGTGAAGATCTGGCATTGAAAGGGTTTGACGTGCCTTAGTCATTTAATTATCACTGCATCCCATCCACCTCTCCAAAGCTCTCCACATCTGCCAAACATGTTGGGGATGTCAATTATCTTCTGAAAATTGGCCACATGTTGTGTTATGGTTATTAATCATAAAACGGGCATCATAAGCCTAAGTTCAATCGCCGGTTTCTAGTTCGTTCATTCTACGACCAGTTCTCTAATAGACACTGTCCGCTCCTTCCTTGGATCACAGCCTTTCGCTGTCACTTCGTTATGCCCTTAATAACGACAGTACAGGTTCCTGTAATACTCTACATCTTGCGACTGCCTAGAGATTCAGTATTAGGGTTGTTTTAGTTGACGATACCCTTCTTAAGTCTTCAACGTTGAAGACTTATCTGTTTGAATTCTTTAATGAGGCTCTAAGTTGAAAGACTTAGAGTTCAAGGGCAATCTTAGTGTTCCAGGGTTTCTGAGGGTTGAACTAGACTTGCATTGCCTAGGTTCAAGCTACCGAATACAAATGAAAATGTAGTACTTATATACTAAGTACTTTACTGCAGACTGTGAACTGTGCACTGTGCACTACAGACTGCAAACTATGGACTGTGTACTGTGGCCTGTGCACTGCGGACTATGGACTGTGCTATCTAAAGAGGAATGAGGCTTGGGATGCATATCTAGAGTCTGTCCAGTATGGTCTAGATTACATCTTAGGAAGGTGAAAGTGTCTGCAAGTGTCTGTCCATATTGTAAAGAAAAGAGTTTGTATCATTACCCCCCACTTATCCTTTGATGTCACTGACATTGACCTAGTCCAAAAGAAGGGAGGGGGTGGAACTGGAGGATGAATCCCCAAACTCACTGATGAGGGAGGGGAGAGAAGAGAGGGGAGAAGGAGGAGGGGCCAAGGGTGGAGAGGCATCAGTCCATTTCATGGACAATAAGGCGGACTTTTCCGACCTTAGGTTCTTTGATGAAAAAGACTGGCCAAAGGCACAAACTGCCAATGGCACCACAGCCATACACGGCCATGGCATGGTCTTCATGAAAACATGGGTAGATAGTACAAACCCTCAGACAGTTACAATTTCCCATCTATCACTGGTATTCTATATGCCAGGCATAGGGATCCGTCTCTTATCCATGGGACTACTCCTCAAAGGCAACATGCAAATCAAGGGAGATGAGTGCACCCTTGAGTTTATTCAAGCTCAAACTGGCAAAGTGAAAATAGTAGCTTTGACCAGACTGTTTACCGATACGATCTATTGGGTCAATTTGGAGGTCCTCACTGGAAGTGAGTTGACTGCACACAAGTCCATGCACAGGGACGATTACGATCTCTGGCATCGACGACTTGGACATCCTGGAAAACAGGTGTTTGAGAAATTCGAATTGAGTACATGGAACTTTCCAAGATCAATCGAAGTCCCTAAAAATCCGCCGGTGTGTGAAGGCTGTGCAAAAGGAAAGATGCATTCTTGCCCTTTCCCTGAAAATTCTGCACATGCCACATGTCCGTTTCAATGGATTCATTCTGATCTCAAGGAGTTTGCAGTACAATCGTACCACAAATACAAATATTACATATCATTCCTTGATGACAACTCCTCCCACTCCTGGATATCCCTTCTGAAAAAGAAGAGTGATTCCAAAGCAGCATCCAAACAGTTTATTGCCATGGTCAAAACACAATACAACACGACCATTGGTGAATGGATGACTGACAATGGAGGAGAGTACGTCGATAAGGATTATGTCAAACTCCTTAAGGATGAAGGGATTGAGATCCAGCGAAGCGTTCCTTCTCAGCCGCAAATGAATGGCAGAGCGGAGTGCTTCAACCGTACTATCGATGAGAAAGCGGAGTCTATGTGTCATCAGGCCTGTCTACCTGACAGTTGGTGGGAATTCAGTGTTTTACATGTGAATTACCTATACAACCGCACCCCTGTGCAGCGCCTTGATTGGCAAACTCCGAAAGGGTATCTTGATGAATTCAAACCCGATCTCGCTCACCTATGCATCCTTGGATGTGGAGCTTACGTCTTTATTCACAAAGACCTCTGAGCCAACAAGTTAAGTCCCAAGTCAGAGTTGATGACTTTTCTTGGCTATCGTGATGGTCATGAATCGAACATGATGTTCATGCGTGCTCCCAACAACATCATCTTTACTGCTGCCATGGCACTGTTTGATGAACATTTGTTCCCAAAGTGTGCAAAACATAAAGTGCCACCTGTCACACAAATTCAGGAACCAGAGGAACCTGAGATCTCAATTGAGACAGAAAGTGTGCCCGATGAGGATGCACCTTTCACTCCACCCCATCATCCTACAATTCCGCAAGGAGACAAAGAGAGATCACATGACGATGCTGAACCTCGACGTCTGCCTCAATCGCCGCCACAGCAACCCCGACATGCTCCAGGGGGAGCAGGACATGGTAATGAGCCACCTAGATGCTCTGAGCAAGAGAGGAAAGGTACCAGAAAAGACAGGAACGTATACCCGCCCGGCACCTCTACAGACACCGACAGACATCAAAAATTGCCAGATGCAAATAGCACAACATCCATTCCTAATTCAGGACAGTCGAGCAACACTGTTGAGGGTGACCCTGGTCATGCTAAATCAGCAACAGAAGGGGGAGCATTGTGGGAATATTTGCTTTCAAAGGCAATATCTCACCACGATGAATTACCAGATCCAATGAATGTCCGAGATTGGATGACCAAGGATATCGGCAAACTATCAGCCGAAGATCAATGGGCATGGCGCAAAGCTCAGTTTGAGGAATTAGAGGCCCTCAAGAAACACAATGTTTATGAGCTTGCTGACCTACCTCCTGGCCATAAGGCTATCAAAAATTGCTGGGTATTCAATTTAAAGTCTGATGGACGTAAAAAGGCCCGCTTAGTCACTAAAGGCTTCTCACAAGTTGAGGGTCTAGACTTTGACAAGATCTTCTCACCGGTTGTCCGGTTTGAGTCGGTCCGCACCATTCTCGCGTTAGCAGCGCTTGAGAAATGGAAAATTGAAGGCCTTGATGTGAAATCTGCCTTCCTATATGGAACATTAGACGAGGAACTTTACATGGAGCAACCTCAGGGGTTCAAAGTTCCGGGCAACAAACACAAAGTCCTTCGCTTGAAAAAGGCCATCTATGGTCTCAAGCAAGCCGCTCACGCTTGGTGGCATGAGCTCGATAGAAGCCTGAAGGCTCTCAGCTTTTCCCGCCTCTATGCCGATGCTGGCATTTTCATTGCTAAACATGCTGATGGAACAATGGTCATCATACTCGCGTATGTGGATGATATCATCCTAACTGGACCAAACACTACCCTAGTCACGTCCAAAAAGAAACTCTTTATGGACAAATGGGAATGCTGTGACTTAGGGGAATGCAGGGAGTTTCTCCGTATGAGGATAGAGTATCAAGGAGGGAAGACCTATCTAGATCAGGTTCCCTACCTTAAGAAAATTCTCAAGCACCTTGGTATGGCCAATGCCAAGGCAGCACAGACTTCTCTTCCCACCGGCTATAAACCTGAACCATTTGATGGAACTGCTACAGTGGCTCTCTGGTCTCAGTACCAATTGGTGATAGGATCCTTGCTATATTTAATGCTCGGAACTTGTCCTGATCTTGCCTTCGCTGTTACACAAATGGCGAAATTCGCCCATAATCCATCAGAGGAACACCTCCTGAAATCTAGGCACATACTGCGATACCTAGCTGGTACATGCAAATATGCCTTAGTCTATGATGGAAGAAGTGATGCAGGGCTATACGCCTATTGTGACTCCAGCTATGGAGATGACAGATCAGATGCAGATCGCAGACGTCGATCTATGCAGGGATACTACTTCTCCCTTGCAAACGCCAGTGTCAAATGGCACTCTAAAATGCAGACTCTGATCTCCACGTCCTCCACTATGGCAGAGTACATAGCGCTCTCTGACTGTGCATGTGATTGTGCATGGTACAAGATCTTATTCAGCGAACTTGGAAAACCCATGCCGTATGTCCCTATCTATGGTGACAGCCATGGAGCGATCTTCAATGCTCAGAATCCTGTAACACAAAAAGGGATTAAGCATATTGAGAACCGCTACCATTACATCCAAGAGCAGATCAAAAAAGGTGAAGTTAAAGTATTCGCCGTTCCCATGACAGAAAACGTTGCCGATATGTTCACCAAGAATCTGGGCCCGATGCTTTTCTTGAAACACAGAAAGCAACTCGGAATAGAGTTCTACCCTCTATAACCCATTCGCCTCTTGTACCCACAGAACAAGTATGTGCGCTAACACTGCACTACTTGAGGGGGAGTGTTGGCATAAAACCACGTGACCACATGCATCACAATTATGACACACGCTGTGTTTGATACACAGCCCTTTACACCATATGCTGTGTTTACACCCTGCAGCATTCTTATGTAAATATGCAGACATAGTAGCACAGACCATGCCTGTAGGTATATAAGGGCCAGCACTATGCCCCTCTAATCTTAAGTCTCATACTTCTAGCTAGTCAGTTGCTTAGCATGCCTCTCACAACACAACACCCAAGGTAAGGGATAGATAGCTTGTCAGCTACCCCTGCGCTACGCATCATTTATACGATACATGCCTTGCAACAGTATTCGATTTTTTTGAAGTGCTGGGGATCTATTGTTTCTGTCGCCTTGGTTTTATTCTTGGAGCTCTGACTTTGAATGATCTGCGTCCTCTTCTGATATCGCCAATCATGACGTATGACCAAACTAAATTCCTTGCTTGTTTTCAACAAGTTCCTTTTTTCCTGTCTTCGTCGAGTCCGTTTAAATTTCCCTTCCAAGTTCCTCCATCAGATCCTTTCCAAACCTCGTCCTTCCATCTGCATATCCCGCATTTCGCCTTCCTCTTATCATGAATATTCTGTAGACTCAGCCACCATGTACATGCAGCTTTCAGGGTTCTAAGCCTCTACACTTGCAGCTTTCTTCAAAGTCGGAGGGTTTCAATTATATCACATTCCTGCCATCGCTTTCGGTGAGGAATAGCCGAACCGTACCACTCGCCATCTTGACATCGACGCCTTGTAATGATTGTGGGCACACATGATTCAATGAACCCCCCAGACTCAACTTCCATCCCAGCGCTGCTGCAGGTCTTCCTCTGTACATGGTTGGCTCTCTGGGTCGATGTCTCCCCTCAGCGCACCGTGTATAATTTGCCTTCATATTCAAACTCCAAACATTGATGTCGATATCTCGCTCAAAGGGGTCTCCTGAGTCAACTATCCACTCTATGAAGTTAGACTTAGAGTTGTCCTTGCAGTCCGCACAAAGCGAGGTGTAACCACAATTTATTTTTGCATAGGCTAGATACTTATCTAACGATCTACCTATGTCTATGCTAATAGAAGCTGTAGAGGGATCAGTTAGTGATGTGCCTTTATGTGAGCAAAAAGGGACTAACTCA